>OLPV01000005.1_pt1 | contig 240124 bp, 209 predicted proteins | sample 1671961 | NCBI WGS metagenome assembly OLPV01 (sample SAMEA3136630, study PRJEB25190) | human gut metagenome | biome: human gut; feature: human-associated habitat; material: faeces | place: Austria | collected 2013 | reverse complement strand
CACCAATCAATGGGTGGATAACGACCGCTACTTTGTTGACGGCAATGGCGTATGGGTGCCTTCTGGATGGGTTGTAGTTAACGGAAAGACTCTATACGTTTGTTCTAATGGTTTTGCAAAATCCTGGAAGACAATATCCGGCAATATATATTATTTTGATGAGAATGGGTATCTTCAGACTGGTCTTAAGACTATAGATTCGAAAGAGTATTTCTTCAACTCGAATGGTACCCTTGCTGTTAATACATGGGTAAACGTTGAGGAGAAAAAGTTCCGGTTTGCAGGTTCGGACGGAACTTTTGGAGCGTTTCTTTTGGTTGATGAAGACGGAAATAGGGTGCTAGTAGATGAAGTCGGCAATGTGTTAACTGGCACACAAGTAATCAATGGTGTCACCTTTTATGCTGATCAGGCAACTGGTTTTTTGAAAAATGGCTGGGAAACTGAAAGTGACGGAAAGAAGTATTATTTCGACGACTTCGGAAAAGCTGCTACTGGTTGGAAGTTAATTTCTGGCGCGTGGTATTACTTTGATACTGATGGGGTAATGCGCACGGGGTGGCTATATGATGGTTCTTGGTACTTTTTAAAAAACAATGGAGTAATGGCTGCTGGTGAATGGGTAAATTTGGAAGGTAATTATTACTACCTTTATAGCAATGGAGTAATGGCCGCTAACACCTGGATTACTCAAGGTGGAAATTCCTATTATGTTAATAGTTCTGGAATATGGACTAGCACCGAGAGCCGATTGACGTCGATGGCCTATTCTATGTCAAGTTCTACTAACTGGTTAATTTTGGTTGATACTATTGATAATAATGTGGGTATTTTTTATGGGTCGACGGGAAATTGGAATCTTTATAAATACGTGAGATGTTCTCCTGGTGCTCCGTCAAGTCCTACTGTGAAAGGTTATTTTACGGTTCAATCAAGAGGAATCTCTTTTGGTTCTGGATATACTTGTTGGTATTGGACTCAGTTCTACGGAAATTATTTGTTCCACTCTGTGTTATATAGCCCAGGAAGTATGACCAGTCTTATTGATGGTCGACTTGGCTATAACATCTCCCATGGATGTGTTCGTTTGGATATTAATGATGCAAAATGGATTTATGACAACATACCTAGCGGGACAAAAGTATATGTTTTTTAATGTTATCTGTTGGCTTTATTCGTGACTCTATGTCCTTATTTGTAATACTTACTTTACTCAATTTAACAGTTTGCTATTGAAAAAGCATGAGCGTTGTTGTAACGATTTTGTAAAGTCGGTGTGTCATGGATTTCAATACGATTGGAAATTGAAGCTTATTGGTTTTGATTGACTGTCCAGCTAAGATATACAACTCAAATGATAAGTGGACTGGCGGTAATATAGGCCTACACTTTGGATAGAGTCGTGATTGTACATGCTGGTGTTGAATCTAAATTTAAAACAGTATTCTATTTATTATCAGATTTACTGTCCGAGTACATATGCTATTCTTGATGCTCGATTAGACATAAAAACTCTCAAGGTTGTTTAATCTTAAGAGAAAACAATATGAAGTGAATTGGTGATGATGCTTCATGTTCTATTACTGTGAATATTTATTTTAGTTAATGGTTAGTCAATAAATAATATAGTACTTTTTCCAAAAAGCTTAATGTTCGTTTTATGGTGTAGGTAGTTTTTTGAAAGAGGAAATAATAATGAATCCTATTTCTTTAGATGAGCTGAAGAGAATTGAGCTCGAAATAATGGATGAAATTCACTCCATTTGTTTAGAACATAATCTATCCTACGTTTTGGCTTATGGGACAGCTTTGGGCGCGGTACGTCATAAGGGATTTATCCCTTGGGATGATGATTTAGATATTCATATGCTCCGATCTGACTACGAAGTATTCATTAAGAACTTTGAGCAGTGGAAAAGCTCCAATAAGTATTCGCTTTCATTTTGCAGAACAAATTTTGCGCCATATCCTTTTGCGAAAGTCGTAGATTCAAGAACGATTGTTTTTGAAAAGGGAATCCGTAGAGCAATTAATAAAGAAATCTCTGAGGGTATTTGGGTTGATATTTTTCCGTTAGACGAAGAGCCTGTTGAAATTGAGAAGGTATATCAAAAAAATCGCAAACTTCGTTTAAGACGCGGACTAGCTATGGGAAATCCAAAAGATGAAGACAGGCTTTGGGCTCGAATTGTTAAAAGCATTATCGGCCCATTGGCAGGGGGGGGCAAAAAGATTTGCAAGCTTGCTTTGGCTATCGACAACAATGCACTTGCTTGTAAAAAGAATAACTCCCCATTCTATTACGATATTGTTGGAAATGAAAATATTGATATCAAGTGGAAAAAAACATTGTTTAAGCCAATTCTTACAGATTTTGAAGATAGAAAATACTTCATCATGTCTGGGTATGAGGAATATTTGGATGTGACGTATGGTGATTGGAGGGTTCTTCCAGAAGAGTCAAGTAGATTTGCTCATGCGTGTGAGGTGTATTATAAGAGCTAACACTTTATTATTACTTTGTAATTGTTTTACTATGAAATGATTAAACTAGCATCTTGAGTTTTGAGATAGGTAGCATTATGCAATTTTGTGTGACTTCATATAACCAAGAAAATCTCATCATCCAAACTCTTGAAAGTATTAAGTATCAAGTTGAACATTTTCAGTCTAATGAAAAACCTTCTTTTGCCCTTTTTGATGATTGTTCCTCTGACATGACGGTTGAATACGCGACAGCGTGGATTGAATTAAACAGGTCTTTGTTTTCTGAGGTTTCAATTTGTCCTAGTCAAAAGAATAAAGGGATTGTAAAGAATTTTTTGTCGGCTGTTAGAAGTAATCCGCAGAAATACTGCAAGGAGATTGCTGGAGATGATTTATTTGCTCCTTTCGACATTCGAAAAGCTTTTCCTAATGAGGGAATTTGTCTTACTCCAACAATCCGGTTTTCGGGGGGTAAGCAAGAATGCATTTTTAGCCCTGCTTTAGATTTGATTTCAAAAGAGCGTGATCCTCAAAAAGGTTTTGAAAAAGCAAAGAAATTTTTTTCTTCACGTCGGTTTATTGAGGCGCCAGGAGTGTTTTACTCAAAATCTTTCTTCTTTAATGAAGGTCTTGTAAATTACTTAGATAAGTTTTCGTGGATTGAGGATGCCCCGACTTGGTCATATTTCTTCGAACAGGGATGCTTTGAACAATCTGTTTGTGTTGATTTGACTCCTTATACGCTCTATAGAACTAGTGGGGGAGTCAGTGATTTTGAAAGTGAAGCTGAATGCATTTATAACGAAGATTGGAATCTTTTAGAAAAAGATAGAAAACCTTATTTTTCAGGTTTAAAAAAGATAGAATCAAACGTTATTAATGTTGGTCTTTTTGCGTACGGAAAGATCCACCAAAATGACAATAAGTCGTATACTACCAGGATTAATAAATCTTTAGATGAGATTAGTGAGTACATTTCCATAATTGAAGGACTAGCTGAAGAATCGAAAGAATTAGTTCTGAAGAAAATATAGAATTGAGGATATGAAAAAAGGAAATGATATGACATATGCAGCTATTCTTGCGGGTGGTTCGGGTGTAAGAATGGGAAATCCAGATAAACCAAAGCAGTTTTTCATGCTTGGAGAAAAACCGATTCTTATCCACACATTAGAAAAGTTTTGTTCTAGCAATCTTTTTTCGAAGGTTGTTGTGTTAACTCCTAAAGTGTGGGTTCGTCAAACGTGCGACTTGGTTGAGCGTTATTGTCCTGAATATAGGGATGTTGTTGAAATCATTGCTGGTGGTGCAACGCGAAACGATACAATAATGAACGCGATTCGTTATATTGAAGAGAACTACGAGGTAACAGATGAAACTATTCTTGTTACTCATGATGCTGTGAGGCCGTTTGTTAGTTATCGAATAATCAAAGAAAACATTGAGGCTGCAAAAAAATATGGTGCTTGTGATACTGTTGTTCCTGCTACGGACACAATTGTTGTTAGTTCGGAAGGGGAATATATCGACGAAATTCCTTCTCGAAGCCAACAATATCAAGGTCAAACACCACAGTCATTTCTTTTGAATAAGCTCAAGAATTTAGCTATTTCCTTAAACGAAGAAGAAAATAGTATTCTGACTGATGCATGCAAAATCTTTGTACTACGTGGAGAGAAAGTATTTCTCGTTCGTGGAGAAGAAGCAAATATAAAGATTACTTATCCTCATGATTTACGAGTTGCAGAAGCTTTAATTGGTGGGGCAAAAAATGCTTAATTGCGTTTACAGATTGGAAGAGCCTCGCACTATTGTTCCAACTTTTATTGAAATTGAAGCTGAAGGCAAGGTAATTGTCCGCCCTACGTTTCTTTCGATTTGCAATGCGGATCAAAGGTATTATCAGGGTACGCGAGGCAAAGAAGCAATGGAGAAAAAGCTTCCAATGGCATTAATCCACGAGGGAATTGGAGTTGTTGTTTCTGATAGGTCTGGACTTTTTGAAAAAGGGCAGAGAGTTGTAATGCTCCCAAATAATCCTGTAGAGGATGATGATTTCATTGCCGAGAATTACTTAACCTCAAGCCAGTTCTGTGGAAGTGGTTATGATGGTTTTATGCAGGAGATAGTGGCTTTACCAAGTTCTAGGGTTTTACCCATTCCTGAAGGGATTATTGACGAAGTTGCTGCTTTTACAGAACTAGTGAGCGTAGCTGTTCACGCAATAACTCGGTTTGAAAATATTTCTCACCCTCGGCGTGACAGGATTGGCGTATGGGGGGATGGAAATTTAGGCTATATTATTGCTCTATTATTGACTCGTCTGTACCCTGAGTCAGAGATTATTATTTTTGGTCGCAATGATTACAAAATGGCTGATTTCACATTTTGCTCCGAACAAAACAACGTAAACGATTTAACGGGCGTTTGCCCCATTGATCATGCTTTTGAATGCTGCGGTGGAGAAGGAAGCATTGCTGCAATAAGACAGATTATTGACGTAATAAAACCAGAAGGAACTTTAAGTATACTTGGGGTAACAGAGAATGAAGCTCCAATTAATACTCGTATGGTTTTGGAAAAGGGACTCCGCATATTTGGAAGTAGCAGAAGTGGCCTTGCTGATTTCCAGAGAACGATAGAATTGTTCTCTAAATATCCTGAAATCTCGGGATATTTAGAATCTCTTGTAGGAAGAGTTGTTCCTGTTAAGACAATCGCTGACATTGCAAAAGCTTTTGAGTTTGATATGGAAAAATCGTCAGGGAAAACAATTATGCAGTGGAGAATGTAGAATATTTTTTGTTGATTATTGAGAAAACCGATTGAGTTGATATGCAAGTTATTAAGTATATGTTTCAGCCGCATGGTGATGACAGGGGGCAGCTTGTTGCTCTTGAAGAATACAAAGATATTCCTTTTGAAATTAAACGCGTTTACTACATGTATGACACTGGAAAAGGAGTAAGACGCGGTTTTCATGCTCATAAGAACTTAGAGCAGATTCTTATTTGCATCCATGGTTCTTGCAAAATTCTTTTGGATAATGGTCAAGAGAAGAAGATTGTTCCTTTAGAACGACCATATGAAGGTCTATATGTAGCCAACAATATGTGGCGTGAAATGTTCGATTTTTCTTCTGACGCTGTTTTATTGGTGCTTGCTTCTGAGTTATACGATGAAGCTGATTATATCCGTGATTATGATGAGTTTTTGTCTTTTGTGGCTAAGGATAAGGAATTCTAATGCATGTTCCTTTTGTAAGTTTTAAAAAAATCGAAGAAGAATTAGATAGCGATTTGCGTTCTGCATTTGAGCGTGTTTATGAAAATAGTTGGTATATTTCTGGAAAAGAAGATATTGATTTTGAAAGAAAATTTGCTGACTATTGTCAGTCTAGGTACTGCATTGGATGCGGTAATGGCTTAGATGCGCTTCTTCTTTCTCTTAAAGCTCTTGGCATTGGCGAAGGGGATGAAGTAATTGTGCCTTCAAATACCTTTATCGCAACAGCTTTAGCCGTTTCTTATGCAGGTGCAACTCCAGTTTTTGTTGAACCAAAAATTGAAACCTTTAATATTGATTGTGACAGAATAGAATCTGCCATTACGGCTAACACCAAGGCTATAATGCCGGTTCATTTATATGGGCAGCCTGTTGATATAGATCCTATTATTGAGATAGCTAACAAACATAACTTATACGTTGTTGAAGATGCAGCTCAGGCTCATGGTGCAAAGTACAAGGATAAAGCTGTTGGTTCTTTTGGAATTGCTGCTGGTTTCAGTTTCTATCCAGGAAAGAACCTGGGCGCTCTCGGAGATGCTGGAGCAATAGTATCTAATGATAAAAACCTTGCTGAAAAAGTAAGAGCTTTAGGAAACTACGGATCAGACTATAAATATCATCATATTTATCAAGGTAACAATAGTCGTTTAGACGAAATTCAAGCTGCTTTTTTGAGTGCTAAGCTTGATCATCTTGAAAGAATGAATGAAGAACGTAGAAGAATTGCCAATAGATATTTAACCGAAATTAATAATCCAAAGGTAATACTTCCGAAAGTGATAGATGAAGTGGTTCCGGTATGGCACATTTTTGCTATTCGTTGCAAGTTGCGAGATGAATTAGAGTCTCATCTTGAAAAAAAAGGAATTCAGACAGGAAAACATTATCCAACTCCAATTCATCTTCAGGAGGCGTACAAGAGCCTTGGCTTTAATGAAGGGGATTTCCCTATTGCGGAAGAAATTAGCAAGACAGAGTTGAGCCTTCCTATGTTCTATGGATTATCCGATGAGCAGGTTTCTTACGTTATTTCCGCAATTAATGAGTTTTAAGGTTTTCTTAAATGATTAAAGAGTATAACGAAGCGTTTAGCGAACAATGGGATGAGTTTGTTTTTGAAAAGTCAGTAAATGGTAACTTTTTGCAGAGCAGGCAGTTCCTTAGTTATCATCCGGATGATCGATTTTTAGATGCCTCCTTAATGTACTTTGATGCAAAGGGGAATCTTAGGGCCGTTATTCCTGCTGCAAAGATTATCGAAGGTTCTGGAATGATGGAGTTTGTTTCTCATCCCGGAAGTACCTATGGCGGTCCAGTTATTGATAAAAAGACATGTGGCATAAAGAGAGCTCAAGAGTTGTTAGATGAGCTTATCGAGTATTTAAAAAATGAGGGTTATTCCAAGGCTGAATTTAAGTTGCCTCCAAATTTTTTATGGAATTACGAAAGCGCTTCCTTATTCGAATATTTGTTTTCATATAAAAAATTTAAGGAAGAAATCGAACTAACAACATATATAGATTTTTCGTTTTACAAGGAAAAGACAGTTAGTAATTTTTCTCAAGGAAAAAGAACTAATATTAACAACGGAATAAAGCAGGGGCTTAAATCAGAGGTGCTTTCTTCAAAAGAACAAGCGCAGGAATTTTATGTTCTTTTGTGCGAAACGCTAAAAAAGCACGATGCGAAGCCTGTTCACACATTTGAAGAACTTTGGAATTTATATTCAGAGAAATTAGTAGGAAAAACAGAACTATTAGGCGTGTATAACGGAGAAGAGTTAGTTGCCGCAGGATGGCTGTTTTTATTCGATAGCCAGAAGGCAGTTCATACTCAATATTTAGCCGCAAATCCTGATTACGGCAAGTTAAGCCCGATGACATTTCTTTACTACTCAGCTATTGAATATTGTCGCGAGCGAGACATTAGGTATCTTTCCTGGGGGATATCAACCGAAGAACGAGGCAAGGTCTTAAATCTTGGCTTAACTGAAAGTAAAGAGTCATTTGGTAGTTTATTTGACGTTCATAGAAGATATAGCATCAATTTCTAATTAATCGATATGTCTAAGAAATCATTAAAAGAAAAGGTTTTTTCGGGCGTACTGTGGTCTATGGGTGAGCGAGTTTTTGCTCAACTTATTGCTCTAGTAATCCAGATTGTTCTTGCTCGTATTCTTATGCCAGAAGAATACGGTGTTATTGCGATTGCTTTGGTTTTTATTTCGCTGTCGAACGTGATTGCAACAAGTGGCTTAAGTATGTCTTTGATTCAGAAAAAAGATGCTGATGATTTGGATTTTTCTTCTGCGTTCTATCTGAATTTAGTTTTTGGTTTAGTTCTTTTTGCGATTGTGTACTTTACGGCTCCTCAAATCGGAGATTTTTATGGCAATCCTCTAATAACTGATGTGCTAAGAGTATTAGGTATTAGTATTCCATTTTCGGCGATTGTTTCTGTTCAAAAATCTTATGTTTCTCGAAAGATGCTTTTTCGAAGATTTTTTGTTTCAACATTAATCGGAAACACTGCTGCAGGTATTTTGGGGATTATTGCCGCTTTTTCAGGATGGGGAGTTTGGGCGCTTGTTGTGCAATCGATTTCAACTGTTGTTTTTGATTTAGTGATTTTGCTTATTACGGTTGAATGGAGACCAAAGCTTCTTTTTTCTATAGGGAGAACAAAAGAACTATATTCTTTTGGATGGAAAGTGCTAGTAAGTAATTTAGTATATGAGTTTTTTCGTCAGTTGAGGTCTCTTGTTATAGGAAAAGCATACTCAGCTGAAGATCTTGCTTACTATAATCGTGGTGAAGTTTTCCCTTCCCTTATTTCGGTGAACATGGATACGTCTCTTCAAACAGCTCTATTTCCTGCAATGTCGCAGCTGCAGGATGATGTTGATAAATTGCGAGACGTTCTGAAGAAGAGTGTCACTGTAGGGTGCTTCGTTGTTTTTCCTTTAATGGCTGGTCTTGCTGCGGTGGCGGAACCGTTAATCTCTGTTTTGTTAACAGATAAATGGCTTCCTGCGGTTCCATTTGTTTGGTTTTTCTGCATTGCGTATTCGATGCAGACTCTTCAATCTGCAAATCTACAAGCTATCAGAGCAGTAGGAAAAAGCGATATTACTTTAATTCAAGACATTGTGAAACGTGTATTTGATATTGTTCTTTTAATCATTGCAATACCGTTTGGAGTGTATGCAATTGCTTTAGCAGCTGTTATTGGATCGGTGTTCTCTACAATTGTAAATGCTCTCCCTTGCAAAAAAATGTTCGGTTATGGTTTCTTTCATCAGATTAAAGACATTATTCCTTCTTTAGTAATTGCTGTCTTAATGGGTGTCGTTGTCTGGTCGATATCTTTATTAGGAATTCCGATACTGCCTCAATTGTTTATTCAGATTATTGTTGGTATTGTTGTTTATGTAGTCTTGGCTCGAATTGCAAAGATTGAGAGTCTTAACTATATTTCTGATATTATACGAGGCTATATACCTAAAAAAGAAAAGTAGAAACAATGAAACAGCTTAAATTGGTTGAGATTCAGCAGAAGCAATTAGCAATTTTAGATTATGTTGTATCTGTTTGTGAGGCGAATGATATTCAGTACTACATTATTGGAGGCACTTTAATTGGCGCTGTGCGCCATAAGGGTTTTATTCCCTGGGATGATGATATTGATTTATTCATGAAAAGAGATCAATATGAAAAATTTCTAAAGTGTTTTCCAGCTGATGCTCCATATAATTTAAAAACACACCAGACCGATGCTCTTTACTATTATCCTTTTGGAAAAGTTGAAGATAAAAAAACACTCTTTATTGAAAACGTGGAACGTTTTAATATGAAAAAGATGGAGAAACTGGGTGTAAATATTGACATTTTTCCATTGGACTACGCTCCTGAAAACATCTTTTTTAGAAAAATCCTCTCAGTAAGGAAGAATATCCTTAAAGAGCTTTGCTATGAGAAGTATGTTTCATTGAATAAAAATGGGGATCCTTTTTTATATAAAATCATCCGCTTCTATTATGAAAAAATCAAAGGCGTACGGTCTTGTTCTGACTATCTTGAAGAAATTTCACGTTTGATGCGAAAGCAAAAGGTTACATCTGTTTTGTATGACTCTTGGGTGGATAAGTTTTATAAAGCTGAGTGGTTTGCTTCTAGCGTTAAACTTGATTTTGAAAGTCGGAAACTAGACGCTCCTAGTGACTGGGATGGTTTTTTGACTTATTGTTTTGGTGACTATATGACTCCGCATGTAGACGATGCTGAAGGTCACGGAAAAGCTTATGAAATCTGATGTGGAAGTAAGTGTCCTGGTTACATTCTATAACCAGGAGAAATGCGTTGATGTTGCTCTACAGAGTATCATGAATCAAGTTGTGACGTTTGATTATGAGGTATTGGTTGGAGATGACGGTTCTTCCGATAACACAAGAGCACGCATTGATGGATGGGTAGAAAAGTACCCTTCAATAATAAAATGTTTTAGCTGGCCCAGAAACCAAAAAATAAAATACGAAGCGGTTCTTAGAGCATCAAATAATCGTTTAGGATTGCTTGCCGAGGCAAAAGGAAAGTATGTTGTTTTCCTTGATGGGGATGATTATTTTACGGACAATTCAAAGCTTCAGCTACAGTACAATGCTCTCCAGAATAATCCGGAATGTGGGTCTTGTTGCCATAATTTTTCCTATGTAGACATAGCTGATTCGAATACTGTAATATCCAATTGTTCTCTACGGGATGGCATCGTTCAATTTCATGACTACTGGCGCAATGAGTATATTCATGCGGAGTGCTTCATGTTTAGAACTCCTTCATCGGAAGCTTTTTTAAACATAAAAAAATGGAAGAATTTCGATGACTGCAATATTGTTTATTTTTTGGCACGAGAGAATCCAATTATTTATCTAAATAGAAGCATGGTTAATTATGTTCAAGAGGAGACAGGATCTTGGTTAGGGAGGCCTGTTGATGACAGGAACATTATTAGTCTAGTTGACTATTTTTTAGAACTGGAAGTTGACTCTTCTTTTGAGCAGGTAAGTACGTATCGCCATTCTTCCGAATTGATTTGGCTTTTGAGGGGTGGTTATTTGAAGCTGAAGAGTCATATAGCCTACAAAAAGCTTCTTACTTACTCTCAATTTAGAGTGTTTGAAAAGAAGTATTTAAAAGACTCAATTCTCGGTCGTATTCATAGAGTTGTACTGTTGTTCGAAATCTATCTCAAAGTTTTGTTTGGAAAACTTTAGTTCCAATCTCTTTTGCTACTCTAGATTGAAAGAAGCCAAATTACTGGCCATACTAAATGATATTTTTCAGCAAAGTGATAAAGTTTCAAAGTATTTCGGATGTGGTTTTGCTCGCAGGATGGACCGCCTGCTTTCACAAAAGGGTTGTTAAGATAGTTTACGAATGTTTCTTTTAGACATTTGTTTCTAGCGTCTAACAGGGCTCGTGCGTTTTTTGGTTTTGTATGCCTAATGTTTACAAGCAATCCGATTGTCAAGGATTGATAGAAAGTATAAACAAGGCAATCAAGCTGATTGCTGTCTAGGCTTTTCCATTTCCCTTCTTTATAAAAAGCGTAATGGCTTTCAATATACGTTTCGAACTTTTTTACCTGGTTATTTGCTCTAGTGATTGAATTCTCATTAAGTACATAATGATATCCACAGTAATCTATCGTTTTTAGAGAGGCACCGGCCGTAAGACAGCGATAATTAAAGATGACATCTTCGTAGTATCGAATTCCGTGAAAAGAAAGATTGTTTTCTTTTAGAAATTTTAATCGGAAGGCTTTTGTGCATGCGGAAGGGAAAAGCCATGGTCCTTCAGGGGTATTTGAAGGCTGATTTCTTTTTTCCACGTTGGGTTCGTTGCGAACATAGCCTCCGATTATGATGTCTATGTCATCAGTAACAGCATTGACATATGTTTCTACATAATCACTGTCGAGATAGTCATCGCTATCTAAAAAGAAGACAAATTCACCATTAGCTACAGAGATACCATAATCGCGTGCTCCACCCAGCCCTCGATTTTCTTGATAGTTAAAACACTTAATACGTGAATCTTTTTCAGCTAGTTTTTCCGCGATTCTAATAGAGTTATCAGGAGAGCAATCATCAATGCATAAAATTTCAATATTTGAATAAGATTGAGAAATGGTTGATATGAGGCATCTTTCAATAAATGGTTCGACATTATAAATAGGTATAATGATAGAAACTAAAGGCTCGTTTTGCATATAAAAAACCTTCCAGTTGTTTTGTCTGTAACGTAATTATAAGGCGGTTTATCCGAATGTTTTCAGCTCAAGACCATTCTTTTGTTATCTGCGCATACGGCGAGAGTAAATATCTCGAGGAGTGCATTCAATCGTTGATTAGCCAGAGAATAAAAAGTAACATTCTAATTGCTACATCTACCCCAAATTACTTAATTAATAATCTTTCAAAAAAATATAACCTACCACTCATAATAAATACTGACAAATCGGGTATTGCAAGTGACTGGAATTTTGCGGTTTCTTGTGTTGATACTCCGTTAGTAACCATTGCTCATCAGGATGATATTTATGAACCAGAATACGTAGAGAATATCATTGAAGGCATAAATAAAGCTAAAAATCCTTTGATTGCATTTACTGATTATGGGGAGCAGAAAAATGGAATCTATTTTTCCAACAACCATATGTTAAAAGTGAAGCGTTTTTTGCTCAAACCATTGAAGAGTAAAAAACTCGCTTCAAAAAAAGCCATGAAAAGGCTAATTCTATCGTTCGGAAATCCAATCTGCTGTCCTTCAGTGACATATAATCTTCAGAGGCTTCCACTTCCTCTTTTTGAAAGTGGGTTCAGAAGCAATCTAGACTGGGAAGCATGGGAAAAATACTCAAATTTAGAAGGCTCCTTTGTTTATATTCCGAATTTAAGCATGTATCACCGCGTGCATGAAGATTCTGAAACATCGGCATGTATTGTGGATAATGTACGTACCGAAGAAGACTATCAAATGCTTAAGAAGTTTTGGCCAAGTCCTATAGCGAAAGCAATTAATTGCCAATATAAAAAGAGCCAGAAAAGTAATGGTGAATAATAAAGAATGTAAGTATGTATCAGATAATGTTAATGTTTGCTTTATTTAAGAGCTGCAGGTGTTTAATTTGACCTTGCTACATAGGGTATAATAAATCAATTATAGGATTTACTGTGGAGTTGGGTTTGATTCAGAATACATCTACCAGAACAAGCAAAGTGTTGATTGTAATTCCTGCATATAATGAGGAAGAGAGTCTTGTTCATACTGTTGAAGAGTTAACTTTATATTTTGATACCTTTTCGCAAGAAAATATTCTTGTAGACTACATTGTGGTAAATGATGGTTCTAATGATTCAACTTTAAATCTTTGCAGACAGAATGGCTACTCTGTTCTAAATCTTCCTATCAACGTTGGTCTTACAGCAGGCTTTCAAACAGGAATGAAATACGCATATCGCAATGGTTATGATTTCGTAATTCAGTTCGATGCAGATGGTCAACATAAACCTGAGTATCTTCAAGAAATGGTTAAGGTTGCCCTTGAAAAAGAAGCTGATATTGTAATCGGATCTCGCTTTGTAACCGAGAAAAAGCCTGTTTCTATGCGCATGTTTGGTTCAGCTATTGTTTCTGCAATGATTAAACTCACGTCAGGCAAAAGGGTGTCTGATCCAACGTCAGGTCTTCGTCTTTTTGATAAAAAGATGATTGAGTCGTTTGCTACAGATAATAACTTTGCTCCAGAGCCAGATACTATTGCATTTGTTCTGCGAAAAGGAGCAAAAGTAGAAGAAGTCCAGGTTGAAATGCGTGAACGTTTTGCTGGTGAAAGCTATTTGACCGCAATTCGTTCAATGTCGTACATGATGCGAATGGGATTATCAATTTTGCTTCTTCAATGGGTAAGGAAATAGCATGACTTTGCTTTTTAGAATATGCTTGTTTATTGGCGTAGTTTTTATTACCGCCTATATCTTAAAGAAAACAAGGAAAGCTGCTATTCAGGTGACGGATGTTATCTTTTGGGCGGTCTTAGCGGCATTGCTACTAGTGCTTGCTGTTTTTCCTCAAATAACTTTCTGGGTTTCTGATTTATTAGGCATCCAATCTCCAGCTAATTTGGTATTTCTTTGTGCTATTGGCCTCCTTCTTTTTAAACTTTTTGTACTTAATATGGAGGTGTCTACTCTAAAAAATAGAATTAATGCGCTATCTCAAGAAATTGCGCTTCATGAGAATGAATTACGCAAGGAACTAGATAACCTTAGTAAGTAATAGAAAGGCTTTGTATGAAAGGTATCATTCTTGCAGGTGGTAGCGGCACCCGCTTATATCCTCTTACGACGGTTACTTCAAAGCAGTTGCTTCCAGTATACGACAAGCCAATGATTTATTATCCTTTGTCAGTTCTTATGATGGCGGGCATTAAGGATATCCTTATTATTTCCACTCCGACTGATCTCCCAAATTTCCAGCGTCTTTTACGTGACGGTTCCGACTACGGTATCAATCTTTCTTATGCAGAACAGCCTTCACCAGATGGCCTTGCTCAAGCTTTCATTATCGGTGAGGAATTCATTGACGGAGACTCTTGTGCGCTCGTTTTGGGTGACAATATTTTTTACGGCAATGGCCTTGGTCGCCATCTTCGCCGTGCGGTAGAAGATGCTGAGACAAAGGGTGGAGCAACAGTCTTTGGCTACCATGTAGATGATCCAGAGCGCTTTGGCGTTGTGGAATTTGACGAGAACTTTAATGCGGTATCCATTGAAGAAAAGCCAGAAAACCCTAAGTCTAACTATGCTGTCACTGGTTTGTACTTCTATGATAACCGTGTTTGCGATTTTGCTAAGCAGGTAAAACCTTCCGCTCGTGGTGAGTTGGAAATTACGACTTTGAATCAGATGTATTTGGTAGACGGCACCTTAAATGTAGTTACACTCGGCCGTGGTTATGCTTGGCTTGATACGGGTACCATGGAGTCCCTTTTCGAGGCTTCTGAATTTGTTCGTGCTGTTGAGAAAAGCCAAGGCTTAAGCGTTTCGGTTATTGAAGAAATTGCTTACGAGAATGGTTGGATTTCCAAAGAACGTTTGCTTGAAAGCGCAGAGCGTTATGGTAAGTCTGTTTATGGTCAGCACTTGAAGAAGGTTGTGGAAGGCAAGATTATTCCTCATAAGGAGTACAAATAATGGCTTTGAAAATCCTAGTTACGGGCTCTAAGGGTCAGTTAGGTAACGAGCTTCGTCGTTGTTTCGAGACGGGAACTGCTGAAGTTGGTCCAATTCCTGCAGTTTATACTGATGCTGAAGTAGATTATGTTGATGTTGACGTATTGGATATTACTGATTATATAGCGGTTAATGATTGTATTGCTCTTGGCGATTATGATTTAGTAATCAACTGTGCAGCATTCACCAACGTTGATGGTTGCGAAGCAACTGAGGATGTTGCGTATAAAGTGAACGCAGAAGGTCCCGCAAATCTTGCTAAAGCATGTGAGGTTATTGGTGCGAAATTCGTGCAGGTATCAACGGACTATGTTTTTCCGGGAAACAACCCTGTTCCTCGCGTTGAGTCAGATGAGGTTGGTCCTATCTCTGCATATGGCAGGACGAAGCTTGCAGGCGAGCAGTCGGTTCAGAAAAACTGCACCAAAGCGTTCATTGTCCGTACCGCATGGCTCTATGGTTATGTGGGAAAGAATTTCGTAAAAACCATGCGTGCTCTTGGCTCGAATCATGAGCAGATTACGGTTGTAAATGACCAGCTAGGTAATCCTACTTCTGCAAATGATTTGGCTTATGAAATCTTAAAGATTGCCGAAACTGAAAACTATGGCATTTATCACTGCACCAATGAGGGCACTTGCTCTTGGGCTGATTTCGCTACAGCAATTATGAAGGGCTCCAGCCTTCCATGTGAGGTAATCCCTGTAACAAGTGCTAAGTATAAAGAAATGAACCCCCAGAGTGCTGATAGGCCAGCATATTCAAGCTTAGTTAATCAGCATCTTATTGATACGGTAGGTAACGAGATGCGTCCTTGGCAGGATGCTTTGGCAACCTACTTGGCTAAACTCCCAGAATTGGAAGGTTAATGATGGCAGATTTTGCTCCAAAGAAAATCGTTGTTACGGGCGGTTGTGGCTTTATTGGCTCAAACTTTGTTCATTGGGTTGTGGATAATCAGCCTGATGTTCATGTAACAGTTTTGGATAAGCTCACCTACGCAGGTAATATCGAAAACATTGCAGGTATCCCAGAAGACCGTATGACTTTTGTTCATGGCGATATTTGTGACGCTGAGCTGTTAGAGAAGATTGTTCCTGATGTTGATGCAATTGTTCACTATGCCGCTGAATCCCATAACGATAATTCCATCGTAGACCCTTCTCCTTTTTTGCGTACTAACGTAGAGGGAACCTATCAGCTTCTTGAAGCATGTCGTAAGTACGGCAAACGCTTGCATCATGTAAGCACCGATGAAGTATATGGTGACCTTGCATTGGATGATCCTGCTCGCTTTACGGAGGAAACCCCATATCATCCATCAAGTCCTTATAGCTCAACAAAGGCTAGCTCTGATTTGCTGGTTCGTGCTTGGGCTCGTACTTTTGGCGTGGCGGTAACCATTTCCAATTGTTCTAACAACTACGGTCCTTACCAGCATGTTGAGAAGTTTATTCCTAGACAGATTACCAACATTATTTGTGGTATCAAGCCAAAGCTTTATGGTGATGGATTAAATGTTCGTGACTGGATTCATACCGAAGATCATTCTAGCGCTGTTTGGACTATTTTGACCAAAGGCCGTCTTGGCGAAACCTACCTGATTGGCGCAGATGGTGAAAAGAACAATATCGACGTTCTTCATGCTATTCTGGAAGGTATGGGTAAGGACGTAGATGATTTTGATTGGGTAAAAGATAGGCCTGGTCATGACCGCCGTTATGCTATTGATGCTACTAAGCTTCGCACAGAACTTGGTTGGCAGCCAAAGCATACCAACTTTGCCGAAGGCTTGGTAGATACTATCAAATGGTATCAGGAGAATGAAGCTTGGTGGCGTCCTGCTAAGGAAGCTACTGAGGCAAAATATAAGGCTCAGGGACAATAATACTCTTTTTCAAAATTCTAACTGTTAAGCAGTGCTTCTATTGAGGTACTCCTTTTTGTTTTACAATGAAAAAGTTAGTGAAAAAGAAGGGGAAGGAATGTCTGAAAACGTAATTCAGTCAGGAAACTTTACATTTACAAAAACTTCCATTGAAGGAGTGATAATTGTAGATGTGAAATCTTTTGGTGATGACCGCGGCTACTTTATGGAAACCTATAAAAAGCCGGATTTTATTACGGGTGGCATTGACGCTGATTTTGTCCAGGATAATCAATCCTCTTCTGTGAAGGGTGTGTTAAGAGGTCTTCATTTTCAAATCAATCATCCTCAGTCAAAACTTGTTCGCGTGGTTTCCGGTGAGGTGTTTGATGTTTGTGTTGACCTTCGTGAAGGTAGCCCTACTTATGGAAAGTGGGAAGGTGTGGTCCTTTCTGCGGAAAACAAGCGCCAGTTTTTTATCCCTCGTGGTTTTGCTCACGGTTTCTTGGTTCTTTCTGACACTGCAGAATTCTGCTATAAGTGTGACGACGTGTATCATCCAAACGATGAGGGCGGCTTACTGTGGAACGATCCCGCTATCGGCATTGAGTGGCCAGCGATGCAGGGCGATAATGTGCTTGACCCTTCAAAAATAATATTGAGTGAAAAAGACAAAGTTCATCCGCTACTTGTGAATTAAAGAATTACTCAATAATTTTATAAAGCTTCATTCTTCCGTTGTTTAGGATGAGGGAAAGTCCTGGTGTTTCGTCGTTAATTTGATTAATTCCAATCCAATCATTTTTGTTATAAGTTGGAAACATCATTTCTGAATCAATCGTATTCGATTCAAGCAAAAGTACGTACTGGGCGCCTACTTCTCTTACTGCTTTTTGCACTTCTTCATTGGTTGCAATATCGCATAAAAGCATACGAATAAGCATGCTGTTTTCAGTTTCGATTTCTTCTGAATACCCGCTTATGCTTCGGTAATATACGTTAATGTTATTTTCTGCATATGAAAACAATGATCCATCATATGGCTGATTAATAATTATTGATTCATTTCCTGTCAAATCAATAACATTATTGACAAACTCTTCTTCTTCTTTGTCGTAGTAGTTTAAATCACTTTCGTTCGTTATGGCATATTCGCTATCTTTTATAATTCCAAAAGGACTAGTAATTATTTTATTTCCAAATGTGAAATTTGGTAAAAAAGTAATAATCGCAAATACAAAAACTGTTGCAATGCTACATGCCCTAACCAAATGAGTTTTTTTATGCTTTACAAGTGTTGATTTGATAAAAGACAGAACTGAATATAAGCCTACTGTTGCTAGCGGGATAGCAAACAATGCGCAAAACCCTGCAACTCTGTATGGATCGGTATACCAAAAACCAGAGAAAACGTGTTTAATTGTCGAACCAGCTTCGAAAGATGCAGAAAGTACATATATCAAACAAGCGAGTGCGTAAGAAATAATTAGCCAGGTTTTATCGGTTTTTTTCAATAATAGAATTATGCTTCCGATAATAACTAACGCAGCTAGTAATAATTGTGGTTCGATGTTGGTAAACGTGATTGAAAGGGCATCTAGAAATGCTTCAAGTTTGCCAGAAATAGGACTCCACTTGTAACTGGTAACAGCTGACAGCTGTGGAAGCTTATAAAGAGCAATCCAGATTGCTATTATGAATAGCGTTAGAATCCCTCCAATAATAAGGCGTATGTTGAGTTTTTTTTCAGGCAGTTTGATTCTTTCGGAAAGTAAAAGTGATCCTTTTGCAACAAGAAAAGGAGCTAAGAAAACTGCACCAGAAAAAATTGAATTAGGCTGAATAAATACATAAGAGATTATAGACAGTATTAATGTGAGGCCTGCAACTATCCTATCATGCTTGTGCGATTCGTTTGAATCTCCTAAAAGAACAATAAAGGAGCTAAGAAATATTGGAAGAATACATAAAGAAGCAGTGTTTGGAAAAAGTGGCCAATACTCAATTAAACCCCAAGGAAATGCTGTGAAAGAAACGCAAAGAATAGATCCTAAAAGAATAAGCTGTTTATTATGAAACAGCGTTGATAGCAAAAGAAAAACTGCTAAAGGAAATACTATCGAAGTGAAAACGAAATTTACTGCATTTGAAGCAATAGGTATAGAAACTCCACCAATAAGGGAAGTTAAAGCTACTAGAATGTGCCAAGCGGATGGATAATAACTTGAATCGTTAAAGGCTGCAGATTGTGAAGATTCGTCTAAATAGAGACTTGTGTTTAGTGAGGACCAATTTCCTGAATTAATGAAGCTTTGTATAAGATTGTAATGAAAAACATTGTCATATGTTTGAGTGGTTGAGTCTAATGAATATAAAGAACAGACGAAGATAAATAGTCCGGCAAAGATTCCGAAAACTATATATATAATAAGTGAGGAAGTTGAGCGCGAAGAGTTATATAACTTATTGCTTTCGGTCCAGCAAAACGAACCGCTTGTTAAGTCCTTGTTCTTTAATTTGCCTAAGATAAATAATCCAAGAGAAATAAGCGCAACAGGAATAAAAATTGTATATTGAGAAGCGAAGATATTAGCTTTTGAATAAACTATGCCAAGTATAGAGTATGCAAGAATACTAATAATTGGGGCTATAATGATAGAGATTTGTCTGTCGGTTTTTATAAACCGAAAAAAGAAATAGCCAGGAATATAGAGAATTGCTACAACAATGATAATGCTGATAGAAAAATCAAACCACATAGGTAACCTACTTTATTGATGAATAAACCTTCATTAGTCTATCATTAGCGTTTGTTTCAAACTATATTTCAAGAATAATCTAAGAATTATTCTGTGTTCTGTTGGGAGTATTTATGGCTCAATGTGCCGTTAGTGTATTAGTTCCTGTTTACAATGTTGAACGATATTTAAGACAATGTCTAGAGAGCCTCAGTTATCAAACCCTTGATGATATTCAGATTATCTGCATTGATGACGGATCTACTGATAACTCACTTGAAATTCTTCGTGAATTTGAAAAGAGAGACTCTCGTTTCGAGATAATTACGAAGCCAAATTCTGGATATGGTAACTCAATGAATAGAGGTTTGGCTGCTGCACGAGGTGAGTATATTGGTATTCTCGAGTCCGACGACTTCGGTGAATTCGATATGTTTGAAAAGTTGTACAACCTTGCAAAAGCGAACGATGCCGACGTGGTGAAAAGCAACTATTACGAGCACGTGACTGGCCGAAAAAAAGAGGATGATACGCTCCTCTTTAACCTCTTAGACTGTCATTTCGGCACGGTCTTTGAGCCTGCCGAAGACCCAGCCGTTTTGATGAGCGCTCCTGCAATCTGGAGCGGCTTGTACAAGAAAAGCTTTCTTGATGAAAACAATATTTTCTTCCTCGAAACTCCGGGAGCATCGTTTCAAGACACCTCGTTTCATTTCAAGGCTTTCGCAACGGCGAAACGGTGCGTCCTAACCGAAGAGGGATATTTGCATTATCGAATTGATAATGCAAATTCATCAGTAAAGTCTCAGGCAAAGGTTTTTTGCATTTGTGACGAATATGAGGAAATGCGTTTTTACTTGAAGCAGCGTTCTGATGTTTACGAAAAGGTTAAATATCTGCTTCCTAAGATTCAATTTGGTGGCTACATTTGGAATCTGAATCGTTTGGTCCCAAAGCTTCAATATGATTTCTACTGCAAGTTTGTCGAAGAGTTTCAGAAGTACCAAAAGCAGGGTCTCTTGAAACAAGAACTGTTTTTGACGGACAACTGGACTATTCTTGAGGGTATGCTTGCAGACCCTGAGGGATTTTTTGAAAAGCACTATGGTCCTCGTGATGTTAGCGTTACACGTGCGGTTATGTTCGGCAAGAATGCCGAAAAGAGGGCCGCATTCTTCTTGAAGGCTCTTTTAGATGCTTCAGAAAAGAATGACGAGTTGTTTTACATTTTTAATAACGATGCACTTCTTGAAGATAAGCGCATCGTAGAAGTCTTGACTAGCGATTCTCGTCTCTATAAGGGTGAAGATCTGTTTACCAATGCGGTGTCTTGTACTATTGACCTTGAGCAGATACGCGGTAGTCGTCTCGAAGTGATTTATCTTGGTGATGAAGAATTCGAAGACACGGGCTTTAACTGGGTGATTGACAAGGTGAAAGAAGCAGGCGCGTCTGAAAATGTTTCAGAAAAACTACTAGGTACTGTTTTCGGTAGCTACGATAAGAACTACTTGGACTCGATTGACGGCTCTATTGAGTTTGCGTTTTTGTTGATGAATGCGTATGGCGCTTCGGGAAATCCTTTTGGCGTAAAAACAGGACTTATCTCTGAGAGCTATGGTGTTGACGAATGTGAGCTTCAAGCTAAAGAATACGAAATGGCTTTGAACTCGTTTAATGCAGCAATGCATGTGCTTCAGAGCGAGTGTATGAAAAAAAACTCTCACTACCGAATTGCGCTTATTGATGCGCTCAATTACTTCTGGAAAGAAATTCGAACCGTATTTCGATGCATGAAATATAACGAACGTCTTTGTTGCAACCTGCAACCTACGGCAGAAGTTTTTGAGACGGTACAGTGTGCCGGAAATGATGATAGCGCTGAATACCAATTGTCGGTTATTGTTCCTGTGTATAACGTTGCTCCTTATTTGCCTAAAGCAATTGAATCTATTCTTTCGCAGGATATTGATGATTTCGAAGTGATTTTTATTAATGACGGTTCAACAGACGAGTCGTTAGAAATTTTAATGCAATATGCCAAACGAGATAATCGCATCAAAGTATTCACTCAGTTGAATGGTGGTGCTGGCGTAGCAAGAAATAAGGGCATCGCGCTCGCATCTGGACAGTATCTGGCGTTTATAGACCCAGATGATTTTTATCCAAATGAGAGCACTCTATCGCTTTTAGTGAATAAGGCAAAAGAAAATGATGCAAGTATTTGCGGCGGTTCATTTATGGCGTTTAATCCTTCAGGTGAGGAGAAAACGATATTTAGAGGAGAAGAATCTTTCTATACGTTCAAACAAGAAGGATGGCGCCGTTTTTCTGAAGATGCTACTGACTATGGATGGATTCGCTTTATTTATTCGAAAGAGTTCTTACAGAACAACAATTTAACCTTCCCAGAACGCACTTTCTACGAAGATCCAGTATTTCTTAAAAAAGTAATGGCGGTTGAAAATAATTTCTATGCGGTGCCGGATATTACCTATTGCTATCGCAGTGATTATAAAGAGGCATCATGGCCTGCTTTTAAAGCGCGAGATTTAGTGAAGGGTCTTTTCGAAAACTTGTCATTTGCGAAAGAGACCGGAAATGCTTCTCTCTATTCTAGATTAATTATGAGAATTGATAATGATTTCCGTTTGCCCTTAATTGAAAACTGCAACGATACTGAAGTATTCCTTGGCTTGATGAAAATTCAGGAATCAATAGATATTTCTCTCATTAATTTCGTGAGAGAGTCAGGCGGTCTTTATTTTATGCTGAAACCATTAAATGATTTTAGTAAAGGTTATCACGACACTCGTGTTGTGCGTATTGCAAAGAGAATCGAAAAATCTTCAATCTATAAAGGGATTCAGGAAAAAGTATTTAACTTAAAAAATAAAAAACGCTAGCGTATAAGCTTCCGACTTAAATTAAAGCGGGCTTGCTCTCGGGAAGAGAGCAAGCCCGCTGCCTTTTCGTGCTTTGCTCGACATCTTTATTTTTCCTGTTGCGCTTCGTGGTAACACTTCGCTACTAGTGTTTTGTCTAAGTCATTAAACTGGGTATTGTTTCCAAAGAACACAATCTTCTCGAGAGAAGGGTTAGTGCGAATGAAACTGAATACCCTGTTGACGCTGTCGAGGTTTTGATTGTCTTCAAACAACACAATCGCGTTTCGGCTTGCAGCAAAAGAACCTGCACTCAGGAAGTCAACCGGATTCCAAAGTGGAAGCAAGAAGAGCTGAATATCTTCGTCGTCCACTGGAGTTTCATCCATAATCCAGGAATTAATCAGGTCGTTAGCTGCATAAGCATCCTGGCCCGTAAAGCGGATGGTCTCGATTCCGGCTTCTCTGAATGGCTCAAGAGATTTATCAGGGAAGGACTTGAATCCTCCTACAATCAGTACCTCCTTAATATTTGCGGCGGTAAGCCTGCTCACAACTTCGCTATCAATAACGCCTGGAGTCTTGTTGAAGAAAATAGGTAACTGTTCTTTGCAAATAAAAGGAAGTAAACAGAGCATGTCGTTTAGGCAGCCTGGGTAAGTAAGGACTGCGCACTTTGCGCTTGCAAGTAATTGTTCCGAATCGAAAATCTTCTTTGCAAGGGTAGACGGATCGTTTTCGTCAATTCGAGATATCGTGGTTGAGGATGCTGCTGCAGTCACGGATTCCTCAACTGCGTTCGCAATCAATTCCGAACCGCCAAATAGAATAATCTGCTCAGGTTTGAGTTGCTTGATTTTCTGCTGAACAATGTCGGGAAGATGATCTTTGCGAGTTAAAAGAATTGGCGCGTTCGTCGCACTTGAGTAGGAGTTAGCCAGCAAACAAACGTCAATATTGTCACCTGGCGCTAAAAGGATACGTTCAACCTGCTCGGCACCCTGGATAATTTCGTCAAGGACCTTAATCGAGGTTGAGTAGCGGTCATCGCCTGAGATAGTTTCGATGTTGCTCTGACCTGGATTAATGGGGTTCTCCAAAAGATTAAGGATTTCCTTTTCAGACTCGGGCGATCCAGTATGACCACCAAGAACGCGATAGATTTGACATACTTCGCTTGCGGTACCCACGATTCGCTCTTGACCTTTTTCAATCCAAATTGCTTTGTTGCATAAACGTTCAATCTGGTCGGTGTTGTGGGAAACAATGAGAACAGTAACCTGATGTTCTTTAATTAAGGTCTGAATACGGCGCTCACACTTTTGTTGGAACATAAAGTCGCCAACAGAAAGAACCTCGTCAACAATCAAAATGTCAGGAATGATAACGGTTGCAATCGCAAACGCAATACGTGCCACCATGCCAGACGAGTAATTCTTAATTGGCATATCAAGGAACTTGGAAATTTCAGAAAAATCAACTATTTCATCAAAGTGCTCGTCGATAAATTGCTTTGAATAGCCTAGTAAAGCACCATTTAGATAAATATTTTCTCGTGCGGTTAGGTCCATGTCAAAGCCAGCGCCTAATTCAATAAGGGGGGCAATGCTTCCATGAATTGTTGCCGACCCTTCACTTGGTTCAAGTACGCCAGCAATAATCTTCAGAAGAGTTGATTTGCCAGAGCCATTAGTGCCTAGAATTCCGTAAACATCTCCTTTTTTCACCTGAAGGTTGATGTTGTTTAGCGCGCGGAATTCCTTAAAACGCAACTCGCGTTTTGCAAGAGCAATCGCATACTCTTTAATGCTGTTGAGCTGCTCACTGGCCATGTTGAAAACCATCGAAACATTCTTGACATCAATTACCGTTTCTTTATTTTCGTCGTTGAAATTGGTTGTAGATTTGATTGATGAAGTATTTACGATTTCAGGCATATTGATATTCTTTCAGGAAATTAAACATAAAGAATAAATTTGTTCTCGAGCTTTCTAAAAACAATGAATCCGACAACTAAGGTAATGACGGAAATACCTAGACAAAGAAGATTCATTTCTAAGCTAGGTGTAACGTTCCAAAGAACAATATCGCGGAAATACGTTACGAAATGATACATCGGATTGAATTGCATAATAGTCATCATCCAGTCAGGAAGAATGCTGACTGGATAGAAGATTGGCGTCAGATAGTTCCAGGCCGTAATGAGTACACCCCAAAAATGAATAACGTCTCTGAAGAATACAGCTAAAGCAGAAAGAAGCATGCCAAGACCCATAGAAAACAGGGTGACGTAAATCAGAAGCAGTGGCATGAAGAGGAGATTCCAAGTTGGGATAACTTGGAAGAATAGCATTACTGCGATAATCGCGATGAGCGCAAAGCAGAAATTTACTAGCGCAAACAGTACCTTTTCGATAGGGAAAATAATCTTTTCGATACGGATTTTTTTAATTAGCGCAGATGAGTCGATAATTGAGTTCATGGCTTGCGTGGTTGCTTCACTCATTAAACCAAAGAGGGTACTTCCCAAAATCAAGTACAACGGGAAGTTCTCGATTTCGAAGCGGAACATGTAACTAAAAACAGCAGCCATAACGCACATCATAAGCAATGGATTTAATACGGACCAGAGAACACCAAGTACGCTACGACGATATTTAAGTTTAAAATCTCTGCTTACCAGAGAAGAAAGGATGAATTTATTTTTTTGAAGGTTATTGTTTTGATTAGACAAAAGCTTCCCCTTGATTATCTGTCGAAATAGTTTTAAGAAGGTATTCGCGAACCCCTTCTTTATCGAGGTATTCTTTTGGAAAATGGCTCAGAGTAAGCATATCATTTCCCAAGAAAGGCCAGCCTGGATATAATAAGTCGCACATCTTTTCAGGCTGAGCGTAGTCAAAAAGTTCAAATCCTTCGTAGATATTTTTTGTTGCAGGGAAGAAGATCTTTTGAGAGAAAACCAATGGCTGACAAGAGCCTCCTGTGTAACACTCAAAACCAAAACCGAGAGCTTTGGCTTCTTTCTTAGAGCAGAAAATTCCCTCTTCGATAGCGCGAGCGCGATATTTAGCCAAAGTGTCTTCAATTCCTTTGATGGTTTGAAGAGCTGGTTCCAATTCTTGCTTTGAGCGGTTTACGGGGAATGGTTCAACGACATCGCCGCTATCAGGAGAGAAGAGAAGGGGATTATTCTTCCAGTAAGAAAGCGAGCCGTAAAGTTTCTCGGTAAGCTCTTGCTTATAGTCGGAGTTAATAGCTTTTAAACGATTGTCGGTTTCTTGTGAACTGCTTGAAACCCAATCCAGTGGAACAATATCGACAAAACAAGGATTAAGTGGATTTTTTTCACTAAACCTATATTGTTTGCAGGTAACAAATGCATCGTAAACAAGTGAGATTTGGAATTGATTGCTTTTGTTTACAAGAAAAATAAGCTTGTTAAAGTCCTCACGCGTCATTACTACGTCAAAGTCGTCATCCCAAGGAATGGAGCCATTTCGACTGGTCATTGCTACAGCAGAACCCGCCCAAGGCCAATAAGTAAGACCATTGTCTTCGCAAATCTTTTTTAGTTCGAAAGCGAGTTTTGCGGTTGCAAGCTGAACGAGCCTGATATCACCCTTTGCTTCAGGAATATTACGGAAAAACTGAAGTTGTGCTTCACGTGCAGTATTAAGATTCGCTTGCAAACGATAGATTTCTTTAAGATAAATTTTTTGATGCTCACTTTGAGTGCGAACATTCATTTGTAATTTTTGAATTTGTTTTTCCAGCGTTTCGATAGTGGTAGCTGAATTGTTTATGCTGTCCTCGATGCGGTCTAATTGTTGAAGTGTGGCATCTTTTGCTTCATGGAAGGATCGAGATGAAGGTGGAAGTAATCTCATTTTAAGTGTTCTGAGAATATTCACAGGTACCCTTCCTTATTATTACAATATTTGTAAAAGCCAGTCGAATAATTCTTTTTATCATCTCATTCTAACAATTTTAAATAATAAAGCGAGGATTACACGAAGATTGTCGTGCAGTGATGGAGAGAAGGCTCATAATTATTGTGTTGATTTTGAATTGATGGCAGTAAGAAAAAGCGGTTATTTGCGGGGGTTTTATGCTTTGAAGTGGTGTCTGTGTTGTTTTTATGCACCGGGTTACTTCTTGAACAGGTTTTTTAACTGTTCGATAAAACGCATGTTATTAGTCTGTGCTCAGTGACGGAGCTATGTGTTTATATAAAATCACAGTCTTGGCTTTTTTATTAGCTTCTAGATTGGCTATACTGATTTGTACACGCAAAAAGCCATTAAGGATTTATACATGCTCTACACACTTGCAAATGTCGTTTTTAAACCAATTTCTGCAGCTACCGAACATCCAGAATTGTTTTATAAAGCCACAGAGTCTATTGAAGATGGCGTTCTTAAAGCAGGCATCTCCTATGACTTTTCTACCTATTTCAATTCCCTTTCTGTTGGTAAGTGGAAGAAATATTCCATTGCAGAGCGTTTCTTTCTTCAGATTTGTTGCTCTTCGCCAATGTTTGAAATTGAGCTAGTTGAGATAAAAGAGAGCGATTCTCAAGAAGGTGCAGCTGTTTCTTCTTTAGGCGTTTTCTCTTCATCTGCTGCAAAAGTGGCAAAAAAGGATGGTGAAGAGACCTATTTATTTGCTATTCCCGAAACGCAAGCTCCAATTGTTGCATTCACCTTCCGTCCTATGGAGGATTGTGTTGTTGAAAGCGCTTGTTATTGCGCTGAGGTAGACGAATCGAAGCTCAATGAAGTAAATCTTAATGTGGCAATGACTACTTTCAATAATGAGCAGTATGCGTTGCCAAATATTGAAATGTTCCGTGAATTGATTGACGGCAATAGTGATTTGCAAAAGCATCTTCATGTTCACATTGTCGACAACGGTCGTTCTTTGGATGTAGATGCCCTTTCTGACGAAAACATTTCCGTTCATCCAAATGACAATGTTGGTGGTGCGGGTGGCTTTACTCGAGGAATGATTGAGTCTTTGAAGCTTGGTAATCAAACTCATGTTTTGCTTATGGATGATGATGTCTCCATTTCTCCGGAAAGCATTTTGCGTACGTATAATTTACTTCGCTTGCGTAACGACACTTATCAAAAGGCATGCATTAGTGGTGCAATGTTACAGCTGGAAAATCCAATTCATCAGTACGAAGATGTTGGGTATGTTCGTAAAGACGGACGTTATTCTATGGTCAAAGAGAAAATTGATATCTCTAAGCTAGCTGATTTGGTCAGAAACGAAACCACCTCAACTGAAATACCAAATGCCTATGGTGCTTGGTGGTATTGTTGTATTCCAATTGCACTTATCGAAGAAAAAGGACTTCCGCTACCGCTCTTTATTCGCTGTGATGACGTTGAGTATGGAATGCGCATTAAACCAACCATTATGACCATGAATGGTATTGGTATTTGGCATTCTGCCTTTGCTGGCCGTTTCCGTGCATCTGTTGACCACTATCAGTACACACGGAATTTCTTAATCTTGAATGCAGTAAACAATTGCAGTTCTGAGCAATTGTTTATGCTTCGCTTTAAGAGAACTTTTAATCAGGAAATTCATACGTTTGCATATGAAAATGCTGAGCTTCTTCTTGATGGGTTGGCTGACTATCTTAAAGGCCCAAACTTTATTGCTGAAGCTGACGGTTCAGCAATGATGAAATCTAATGGTGCTCGAAATGAAAAGCTTTTGCCTCTTGATGAGGTTGAATCTCAGCTTGGAGTGAAAATATCTGATTTGTATGAGGCGCCATGTAGTAACAAGCTTACGCGCAAGGAAGCCCCAGGAAACAAGATTACTCGTTTTGTTTCATCATTTCTTTATGATCCGCACTCCGTTCCATTGACAAAATCAAGTAGTACTCCTGTAGTTGTTTCCTACGATGGTCATAGCTATTTAAGCAATAAGACAAAAAGCGCGAGAATTGTTGTTGCTTTAAACGAAGAGGGCGGAACTGCGGGAATTCGTTATCGTGATGATGCTCGCTATGCTTCCATTATGAATCGCTATAAAGCGTTGCTCTCACAATATAATTCCCAGAAAAAAGCCTTAGAGCAGGAATATAAAAAAACGCTTCCTGAACTTACTTCGGTTGATTTTTGGAAGAAGTATTTGAAAATTGGCTAGGAGCTGAAAAGCTTAGCTAAATTTTCAAAAGCGAATTTTGCCTTATGTAATAAGGATTTGATTCCTTCTTGTTGGATAAACCCATTAAGTTATCGCCTCGTCTTTGCCTTAGTAAAGAATCCTGAGGCGTGGCGTTTTGCAAAATGAATACCTTTTGCAAGGGTTAACAGCTTTTTCGCATTTCGCTCTTTCATAGGCTCAAGGCAAATATCCAAAGCTTTGTTTCCTTGTGATTGCGCATAAGGAATAAGTTCATTGAATAAGGGAGAGCTGAACAAATCTTCGCACCACTGGCGTTTTTGTTGCTTGGACAAATTGCTTTCAGCTTGTTCATTGCGCTCCAGTGCAGAAAGGATATAGCGGGCATATAGTCCGCCTAAGATTGAGCGGGTTTCGTTATTGAGTAGACCCCAAGATTCTTGCTGGTCTCGTAATATTTGAATACGTCGGGTATGCACCTCAAAATATTCAGGAACAAACTTGTTGGTTAAATTTGTTTTTTCGCGTTTTGCGTAATGGTAAGGACAGCCATTGGCGAGGTTCACGCAGGAAACGTCCTGTATGGCTGCAACGTTAAAGACAATATCTTCTATAAGAGTGACGGTTTCAAACGATAGTTGGTTTTCTTTAAGGTAATCAGCACTGTAAATCTTGTTCCAAGCGTAACCTAGATGGGTATTGATTTCTAAATCTAGAGCAACTGAACGGAACTGATCTTTTGTTAGATGCCAAAACGGGCTTCTAGAAATATCTTTACCAAGTGTCTTAGAAGCAATTTCCGAAAGGCAATATTCTTCTTTTTGAGTAACTTGGTTTTGATCGTTATAGAAATCGTCGGTATGGCCAATGATGGTAATAGGGGCAGGTGAGGCTTCAAGTGCCTTATAGACGTTACTCAACAAACTGCAGTCATATCTATCATCCGGATCGGGAATCCAGAGATACTTTCCTTTTGCTTCCTTAATTCCAGTATTTCGTGCCTCAGAAAGCCCTTTGTTCTGTTCGTGGTGAACAATGCGGATGCGGGAATCTGTCTGAGCTTTTTCCTTAACAATGGCAATGCTGTTATCGGGCGTGCAATCATCAACAACAATTAGCTCCCAGTCTTTGAAAGTTTGAGTTTGGATGTCTTCTAAGGCATCAGAAATATACTTTTCTACGCCATAAGTAGGCATGATGATGCTGAAAAAAGGGCTGCTATCTGCATTTTTATTTTTCATAGTATGCGGCAAATTCCTGTTCTAGTAGGTGACGGAATGGGTTTGGTAAAAAAGTTAGCAGGGAAGCGCATAAACGATAATTCCGCCAACAATTAGCGCTAGGGCAAAAAGTTTCTGTTTTGAAACGCGCTCATTAAAAATCAACACACCGAAAAAAGTAACGTAAAGATAGCTTGTTGTTTCTAAAACGGGACCCATAGAAAGAGGAATAACCTTAAATGCCCAAACAAGCATAATGGTAGTAATGAACATTATTCCGTATGCAGTAATAACGCGTACGTTTAGATATTCTTTTAGCGCATTTTCGTGTTCTATTAGGGCTTCTTTTTTTAAGAGAACCTGCGCTACGGAACTCAAGAAGACAGCAAACGCTGCTAAAAGAATTGAAGGAAGCATCTCTATTGTCATTTAGAGGCCTCTTTCTTTCGTTACTTCGTTTGCATGATGAGCTGCGTCGTTCGCATCAGCACGAGCAAACAGAACAACACCTAGAATAATAATGAGAATGCCAATTACTTTCGTTAGGGTGACGTCTTCTTGAAAAAAGATTACTCCCCACAAAAGTCCCCAAAAAACGGTAATAGCTTTATTGGAAAACGCGGTAATGAGCGGTAGCTTTTTTATGACTTGTTGCCAACCGAGTGCATAAAGACCAAGCATGCCAATAACACCACAATAGAAAAGATAAAACAATGGATCACTAAGTTCATATCCAGCTGCTGCTTTTGCAAACAAATCACTTAATGAGTAAACCATGAGAATTACGTGCAGCAAAAGAAAAGTCTTTAAAGAGGCTCTTCTTTTTTCAGACTGTTCAATGCTCTTTTTATCTTTTGGAGTCATTATTATCCTGATTAGGCTTCGTTAAAAAAGTCCAAAACGGTTTTAATTACATGATTGCGATCTTCTTTAGTGAGCTGGTAATAAAGAGGAAGACGCATAAGTCGTTCGCTTTCGGAGGTAGTGTACACATCTTCGCCATTAAAGAAACCAAATTTTTTACCTGCTGGCGCAGAGTGAAGAGGAACATAGTGAAAAACAGCGCCTACGCCATTTTCTTTACAGTAGTTGATAAATTCTGTTCGATGCTCTAAATCCTTACACTTGATATAGAAGAGGTGAGCATTGTGAGTACACTTCTCTGGAATGTGAGGAAGTTCGACATAACCTTTTTCTTCAAGGGGACGAAATGCTTCCATGTAGGTATTCCATGTTTCAAGACGGTTATTATTGATTTCGTCTGCAATCTCAAGTTGAGACCAAAGATAGGCAGCGTTAATGTCGCTTGGGAGGTAGCTCGAACCGAAATCAACCCATGAATATTTATCAATTTGGCCGCGAAAGAATTTTGAACGGTTGGTGCCTTTTTCGCGAAGAATCTCGGCTGGCTCATTGTTTTTTGAATCACGGATAAGAAGAGCGCCGCCTTCTCCCATAGAGTAATTTTTTGTTTCATGGAAAGAGAAACAGCCGAAATCGCCAAAGGTTCCAAGAGGTTTTCCCTTGTAGAAGCTCATTACTGCTTGTGCAGCATCTTCAACTACCTTTATTGAGTGTTTTTTTGCAATTGCCATGATTGCATCCATGTCGCAGCCTACGCCTGCATAGTGAACAACTGCAATTGCTTTTGTTTTTTCGGTAATTGCTTGTTCTATGGCTACAGGGTCAATATTCATGGTTTTTGGATCAATATCAACAAAAACAAGCTTAGCGCCAACGTTTACGAAAGCAGTTGCGGTAGATGAAAAGGTGAAGCTGGGAAGGATTACCTCATCACCTGGTTCAAAATTACAAAGGTGTGCAGCCATTTCAAGTGCTGCAGTTCCGCTTGTGGTGAGAAGAACCTTTTGTGAACCGGTTTGATCTTGAAGCCACTGAGAGCATTTTTTTGTAAAAGGACCATCTCCGCTTACGTGTTTGTTGAGCAAAGCTTGTCCAACATATTCGGTAGAGGTGTCAACAATTGGCGACACATTAAAGTCAATCATGAAAATGCTCCTCGTGGATTGCACTCGATGAAATTAGATAATATCTTAGTTTAACTCATTGATTATACTCTCAATGATTGATGAGCGAAGTCATATAATAGAGCGGTTATATGAAAAACGCAGATTATAACGACTCGTGAGACATCTTTTGTTTGCTTGTCTGCTAAAGAAGGACGTTTTTATGAAAAAACTCGGCATTATTGGTGCTAGTTATTTGCAATTGCCCCTTATCCTAAAAGCTCAGAGCCTTGGTTATGAAACTCACGTTTTTGCTTGGGAAGTTGGCGATGTGGGTGAGAGTGCAGCGGATGTTTTTTATCCTATTAGTATTACTGAGGTTGATGAAATTGCAGAAATATGTCGTGGTCTTAATCTTGATGGAATTTGCACGGTAGCATCCGATTTAGGTGCAGTAACGGTAAATTATGTTGCTCATCAGTTGGGGCTGCCAGGTAATTCTTTGGAGGCAAGCTACAAAGCTAGCAATAAACACGCTTCACGTTTGGCTTTTGATCAGGGTGGAGACCCTTCTCCAATAAGCCGGTTGGCCTCATCAGTGGAAGAAGGCCTTCAAATAGCAAAAGAGCTCTCTTTTCCTCTTATTGTTAAGCCAACTGATCGTTCGGGAAGCCGTGGTGTATCAAAGATTTATTCTTTAGAGGAACTTCCTCAGGCGGTTTCTGCCGCAATGGAGGTTGGTTTTGAAAAGCAAGTGGTAATTGAAGAATTTGCTGAAGGTCTTGAATATAGCGTAGAGTGCGCAACTCAAAACGGTCAACATCATTTACTGGCAATTACTCGGAAGTTTACTACGGGCGCTCCTCATTTTATCGAGACGGGACATATCCAGCCTCCAATGTTGTCTTCGGAAATTGAGTTTAATGTCAAAAAAGTTGTATTTCATGCGCTGGATAGCCTTGGAATAACTAATAGTATTAGCCATTCGGAGATAAAGATTGATGACGAAGGAAACATCAAAATTATTGAGATTGGTGGCCGAATGGGTGGTGATTGTATTGGCACCCATTTAACTCCTCTTACAACGGGAGTTGATTTTGTAAAATGCGCTATTGATCTTGCTTGCGGGAATCCTCTCAACCTTGAAAAAAACTCGGAGTATAAGCCAGGAACTTGCGCCTTCATCAGGTTCATCTTTTCGCAAGATGATCTTGAGGTTTTAGAACGTATTAAAAAAGAAAGACCTGAACTAATTTACGAGATTGGTGATATTGAGCCGCTTGACCATGAAGTCTCTGACAGCAGTAGCCGATTTGGCCACTTTATACTGAAGTCAAATTCCCTAGAAGATTTGAAGCCTTTCTTCCCATCTACCAAGTCTTGATGATGTTTATTAGTCCAACTTGGCAATTTTGCTCTTTTTGGTCTGGCCAGTTCTTGTTGGTGTTGGTTAGTGATGCTGTAAATTTTTAATATGCTTTGCGTTTTGATACCATGGATTATTAGTTCATAAGTAATAGTTAGATAGAGAGTTCTTCTTTATGAAACAACTTATCAGTTTTGTCATTCCTTGCTATCACAGTGAAGTGATGCTTAAGGACGTTGTTGCTGAGATCGTTAAGACCGTTGAAAATGACGGGAGATATGACTGTGAAGTTGTATTAGTAAACGATAATGCCCCTGATGCTACATGGCGGTTAATCAAAGAGTTATGTGAGAATGATTCTCGCGTAAAAGGTGCGTGCATGATGCATAATTTTGGTCAGCATGGTGCTTTGATGGCGGGATTTAATCTTGTATCTGGCGATATCGTTGTGTGCCTTGATGATGATGGCCAAACTCCTCCGCGGGAATGCTTCAAACTCATTGATGCACTTGATGATGAGGTTGATGCTGTTTGTGGTGATTATCTTGACAACAAATTTGCGAATGGTTTCCGTGCTTTAGGAAGTAATATTAATGACTTAATGGCGCGAGTATTGCTGGGAAAACCAAAAGATTTATATCTATCAAGCTATGTTGCAATGAAGCGCGCTGTTGTCGACGAGATTGTTCGCTATAAAGGTCCTTTCCCTTACGTTGATGGCTTGATGCTTCGTTCTATTAACAAAATAATCAATGTTCCTGTTGAGCATAAAGATAGAGCTGCAGGATCAAGCGGTTATTCTTTAACGAAATTGATTCGCCTTTGGATGAATGGTTTTACAGCTTTTTCAGTAAAGCCACTCCGTGTTTCCACGTTGGTTGGTGCTATCTTTACCGTTATTGGGTTTTTGATTGCAATTATTGCGGTCATTCAAAAACTTGTTCTTGGTGATGCAATCGATGCTGGCTGGACAAGTATTGTCTGTTTGATGCTCGTTATTGGTGGATTAATCTTGGCTATGCTTGGCATGGTGGGGGAGTATGTTGGAAGAATGTATATGACAATGAATTCTTCTCCGCAGTTTATCCTGAGAGAAACTATTAATGTTTCAAAAAAATAGGTTATGAAGTGAAAAAGCGCCTCACCTGAAGCGTTTTTTTCGTTACCTGTATGCTTTGTTTGTTTTTTGTAAGCTATTGTGCTGTTCCGCTCTTCTCTTTGCGACGATAGCCAAGAATTGTTCCTACTAACAGAAGCAGTCCTATTGCAGTAAGAAGCATTCCTGTTTTTAATCCTGGAGTGAAATAGGTTAGTTCTATTTCATGGTGTCCTGGTTCAAGTTCGATAGACATGAATGCGGTATCAGTTTTGTCAATAGCTACTTCTTCTCCATTATCGGTAGCACTCCATCCATCTGAATAAGGGATGCTGAAGTAGAGACGTTTTGTTTCTGCAAGATCAATGCTTCCCGACAAACAATCGTTGCCAGTTACGGTATTTTCAAGAGTGTCTTCGCCAAGAGCAATTACCTGATTATCGAAAGAATCCATTGGCTGGCACACAACACTGAAGTCGTCAAAAGAATAGGTGCCTGCATGGGAAAAAGTCAGAGTGATTTTTGTCTGAGGTTGCTCAGAATATCCAAGGTTAAGTGCCCACTGGGTTTTGCCGCCATACATGTGCCAACTGGAGATGGAATTAATAATCTGACGGTTTGCTGAACCGTTATTTGCCTTTACTGATATGCTGTAATCTTTTGCGCTTTCAAAAAGCATTTCTTCTACAAAGGTTTTTGCTTTTTTGTACCAAGGGTAGTTATTCCAGGTCTCCTCATCAATTAATTGCATAGGTGAAGCGGGAGATAAATCTAGACCATTAATTACAAAATAGGTTTCACAGTCAGAAAGCCCTTCCGCTTCGAGCGTTACGGTGCCACCCGCAGCAGACACTACAAAAGAGTCTTCAGCAACGGTTACACCAGAAGTAGAAGTAATAGAGTTTGCTACCGTTTGACTTGTTATGACAGGGTCGATTGTTTCAAGGTTGGAATTTGCTGCAATATCATCATCTACTACTGCTCCCTGAAGAAGCGCTTCTTGTTTCTCTACTGGTGAAAGTGCATCATAGGTGCTGCGAGCAATAGTATTGCTATAGGTAAATCCAAGAGGAAGAGTATATGTGCCTTCATAGACATTAGAATTACTTCCACGAACGTTGCCTGTTGAGTAAAGAGTTGTGTAGTTGTAAGGAAGCGTAATGCCTTTTTGATTAGGAGCAAGATAATACTTTACGTTATTAAGAACTTCTAGGGCAGATCTGCCACCGAGATTTTGATACATGAAGTTGATGTTGTCGCAAGCAACGCCAAGTTCAGTATGATAAGCGTCAATATTGTTGTTGTAGATGCTGTTGTAGAAGTCAATACCAGCAATGTCTAATATAAGACTACTGTTATATATGCGCTCCCACGTAGGTCTATAACAGGTATTGCCAGAAGGGTCAGCATCGTAGCGCCAATAGGTGTCGTCTTCAATCTCTGCAATCAAGTGATCTGGATTTCCCTCGTAATAGCGCTCCCAAGTCTGTCCAAAAATAGCACTATTCTTTGCCCAACCATTTTCATCGCTAGAACAGAAGTAGAAAGCATTAATAGAGAGGCTAAGTATTAAAACTGTAGTAATAGCAATGCGACGTTGGAGTTCTTTTTGTTTGGCCATATAAATAAAAACTGCCAAAAGACCAACCATTGCCGCAAATGCAGCAATTACTGCTTCGGTTCGAGAAAGAGAAACAATAAAAACGAGCAAGCCGTAGATTACTACCGCGGCAAGAATTCCCTTCTTTTCTCGTGATGAAAGTTTTTCAAGATGAGGAATGGCAAGGACAACAATATAGGAAAGAAGCATGGTGTATACCCATGTCCAACGATTAGTTGCATAGTTCATTCCGTTAAAGAAACTGCCTGCTGCAGGAAGGAGCACAAATAAGGTAAGAACAATAAAACCAATCTTGAAACGGGTAAGCGTTTTCTTCTGAAGAAAGATTGTTACAACAGCTAAGAAAGCAAGACCGCCATAGCCAATGTAGCAGTCGCTACCTGCATAGGAGCTACTTATGAATCCTCCTAAAGATTCGCCATAGAAGCGCAGACTATAAAGAAGAGGAACGTTTGCAATTGCACTGGTTGCGCGATCGGTGCTCAAAAGTTGGGTCAAGCTAGGAATAAGAGAAATGCAAGAAATAAGAATGCCAATAATAAGAAAAGCAGCAAACTTTGCAGTCCAAATAAGGAATCCTTTTACAGAAGCCTTGCCTCTTTCTTCTTTCTCGACAGTAATTGCGCGAATAATGCAGTAAACGAGCAAGAAAATACATGCGGTATAAGAGAAATAATAGCTAACAATAAAAAAGAGCGCGGTAGCCAAAATGAATACTGTTGGCCGTTCTCTATTAAAAATCTTTTCTGCCCCTAAAAGGAGAAGGGGAAACATGATAAGTGACTCGATACTTTGAGGCCAGAAGGTTCCACACAAAGCTGTTGCAGCAAAACAATAAGTTAATGCGCCACAAAGCGTTGCAAAACGGCCGTTTCCTCGATAAAGAGAATAGAAGGAAAAGGTAAGACCAGCTAACCACATGCGGACAAAGATCAAGATGGAAAAGCCAAGATCGGCATACTCAGGAGGCCACAAAATGGAAAAGAGATTTAGCGGGTTCCAGAAAACATCATAAGTGGATAAGGTGTCCATGCCATAGCCGGAGTTCCATGTCCATAATTCTGGATTAAAACCTTGGCCGGTAAAAAGCCCTACAACAATATTGCGAAGCCATTCTCCTTCATAAATGAAAAAGGGAACATATTGATGGAGGCCATCAACAGCCCAGATAGGAAGCCGTCCATTTGAAAGAAATACTCCAAAAATAAAAAGAGCTATGATGAGAAAGGTGATATTAAACGCCTTGAAGTATGTTTTCCGGTAACGGCCTGGCTTTTCTTTTTCCCACTGAAGAATTTTTTCAGCTCTGTAGCATGCCCAAGCATACGGTGTTCTCATAGGGTAATTGTTCCTTTTTGGTAACGTGTTGTTGTTTATCTCGATACTTGCTTTGCTTTTAATCGCGCAAAAAGGTTAGTGTTGTTCTCTTTTACCAGGGAAATAACCTTGCTCTCAGCTTTGATTAAACGGGCATTGTTCATTTTGTACGGAATAAGCATTGCTTTCATCATTGCAGAAGATGGCTTTGCTTTAAGCAGTGCCTTACGAGCTTGAGGAGTAGATATAATCCGCTTAATCTCTTGGGTCTTTTCCTCATTGGCAAGGGTGCAATTCTTATTAGTAAGGTTTTCAACGCAACCAACCAAGCGTTCGGTATAGCGTCGTGCAAGAAAATCTTGAATCTCTCCGTTCCAATAGCGCACCTCAGGTGATTCATATTCCCAGTGCTTATATAAATCACAAAGCCACTGGTGTTCTTCTTCGCGTTTTTCGTACATGTCGGAGCGATAGCGGGTGTTTTCACTTTCTGCTCTTGCGCGAAGGAAGTGGTAATAATGACCGTTTAAGGTGCCTACCTTACTGATATTGCGAATGACATCCAAGTTGAAAGGCAAATCATCCCAAAAAGTAGCAGGGAAGAGGATGTTGTTCTCGGCAAGGTAAGAGCGCCTATACAATTTATTCCATGGTGCATACAAAAGCTGTGCGTCAAATAATCTATGAGCTTTGCAGCGGAATTCCTCCTGGGATTCATATACGTAGGTTTTGACGTTGCGTTGCTCCTGGTAGTACTTATCCTCCGCATAATAGGTATCAATATAGAAACCAGTTACCACCAAATCAAGCTGATTGTCTTCAGCAAAGCTAAACAAATCAGCAAGCATGGTGCTCTCACACCAGTCATCGCCATCCATGAAGTATAGGTAGGTTCCCTTGGCAGCCGCAATTGCAACATTGCGGGCAGCAGCAGCTCCAGCATTTTCTTGATGGATTGCGGTAATGCGGGAATCTTCTTTGGCAAGATTGTCGCAAATTTCACCACTGTTGTCGGTGCTACCGTCATCGACTAACAGTATTTCGAAGTTGGAAAACGTTTGAGCTTTGAGAGACTCAACAGCTCTACAAAGCCAGCTTCCAACGTTATAAACTGGAATAATTATGCTAATAGCAGGGGATGTGGTTACAGCCTTTTGGGTTGATGCTGTCATTCAAATCCTTTCTGCGTGAAAACGAGCTATATAAAGTATTCTGTGAGCGCTTTTGAGAAGCTTTCAATTTGCCAGAAAACTTCCTTGTGAGCGTTTATTTATTTTAGAAAGAAAAGCCAAGAAAGCCGCGTGCAAGTGATATTATTTGCACATTTTACACGCACATGGGTGGAGTTTAGCTATTATCGAGGGAAAACGATATAATCAAACGTTGTTTGTCTGAAATTGTTGTTTTAAGCAAAAGGGCACAATCGTGTGCTGAACGCAGGGGTTAGCACACAACGTTTTTCGTTTGTATGGGTACGCTGCATGTTTTAATGCGAAGACAAGCAGTCAATAGCGCTGTTGTTTCGCACTTTTATTAAAACTGCTAATGAGAAAATATAAGGATAAGCAGTCAATAGCCCTAAGAGATAGAAAGAGGAAGAAGTGAGCATTTTTGTTGCAGTGGTGACTTTTGCAGTTGCCTTACTTGTAACGCTTCTTTGTGTTCCTCTTGTGTCTAAACTAGCATTTCGTCTTGATGCAGTTGATTATCCAAGTGCTCGTCGTGTAAACAAAAAGCCTGTTCCTCGAATGGGCGGCGTTGCAATGTTTGTAGGAATGGCAACTGCATTTTTAGTTCTCATTGTGGGCATACATTGTTTTGGTTGGGAAAGCCCTCTTAATCAGGAACTGCGAGAAGACATTAATTTTGTAGGTGTTGCAGTTGGCGTTGTTCTTATTTTCATCGTAGGAGTTATTGACGACATTGTTGAGCTCCGCGCTCGCGTCAAGTTTATTGGCCAAATCATTGCTGCGTGCATCGTTGCAGGATCGGGACTTCTTTTGGCAAGTGTCCACAATCCGTTTGGCGGCTATATTGAATTCGGCATTTTTGCCTATCCTCTAACCGTGTTTTACCTGGTTGCTTTCGCCAACGTAATCAATCTTATTGATGGTTTGGACGGCCTTGCTGCGGGAATTACGGCAATTTCAGCAGGCACAATCCTCATTTTGTCAGTAGTAACAAATAGCGTATTTGCAGCACTTTTGTCTCTCATTCTTTTAGGTATATGTCTGGGCTTTTTGAAGTACAACTTCAATCCTGCAAGTATCTTCATGGGAGATTCGGGCTCTTTGCTTTTAGGCTTCATGTTGGCCATCATCTCACTTCTTGCAACTGCGCGAACCGCCGCTCTTGTTTCTTTGTTGGTACCTGTTGTGGCGGCAGGCGTTCCAATTATGGACACCGCATCGGCAATTATTAGGCGAACTCGTGCTCATAAAAGTATTGGCGAACCCGACAAGGGTCACATCCACCATAGATTGCTGGAATCGGGCTATTCGCAAAAGACAACCGTCTATTTTATGTGGGGTCTAACCGCGCTCTTTGCGTTCTGCGCATTAGTGTTTATGAAATTTGATGGCGTTGTTCGTCTCGTGTGCATTACGGTTGCAGTAATTGCGGCCGCTGTTGTTATCTTTAAGCTTCACCTGCTAGACCCTGTTCTTATCCATCATTTTGCTCCGCGTGGAAGAAAAAATGGATCTGGAGGCGTAGCAGCAGGAACTCATTTCAAGCAATCTGACGAAGAAGATCAAGATTGGGAAGTGGCTGGCGAACGTGCCTGGGAAGGCCGCATTCGCAATGAGAAAAAGGACTCCTAACGCTCTTTTTCATGGAGAAATTACGGAATTTTTCTGAAAAAGCCCATTTCGGAAAAATATTTTTCTGTACGCGTTGAATTTCTTTTCAATGCGGTATACACTGCAAAAGTTCGCTTTCAAAAGCCCCGTAAAAGTAGGGTGAATGACAGCACGGAAAAGGGAAGTCCAGACCTGAAGTACGTGTGCTGGCGTAGGAAACCGGCAGTCAGGAGGACCTACACTTTTGAAAACTAACACCCGAAAAAACAGTACGCTTCAAACTGGTTTTTCAAAACGTAATTTTTATTGGAGGAAACATTGAAGACTTATTACGCAAAGCCTAATGAAGTTCAGCGTGAGTGGCTTCTTATCGACGCAGAGGATTTGGTTCTTGGCCGCCTCGCAGTTAAGGCAGCTACCATTTTGAAGGGCAAGCATAAGCCACAATACACCCCACACGTTGATACTGGCGACTATGTAGTTATTATCAACGCAGACAAGGTCCGCATCACTGGCAAGAAGGCAACCGATAAGGAATACTATCGCCACAGCGGTTATCCTGGTGGATTGAAGTGCGAGACTTTCCAGGAAGCAATGGAAAAGCACCCTGAGCGCGTTATTGAACATGCTGTTAAGGGCATGCTCCCTAAGAACACTCTTGGTCGTCAGATGGCTAAGAAGCTCAAGGTATATGCTGGCGCAGAGCATCCACATATGGCTCAGCAGCCTCGCGAGATCAAATTGGAGGATAACTAATGGGTGAAGCAATTTACTACGGTACTGGCCGTCGCAAGAATGCTGTAGCTCGTGTACGTCTCGTACCAGGCTCTGGCAAAGTAACTGTAAATGGCAAAGATGGTCTTGCATACTTCGGCCGTCAGGCTCTTGTTGATTACGCAAAAGCACCTTTTGGTGTAACCGATACCATGGATCACTTCGACATCATTGCTCGTTGCAATGGCGGCGGTGTTTCTGGTCAGGCTGGCGCTCTTCGCCACGGTGTAGCTCGTGCTCTTCTTGAGGCAGGCGATTATCGTGCAGAATTGAAGAAGGCTGGCTATCTTACTCGTGACAGCCGTATGGTTGAGCGTAAGAAGTATGGTCTCAAGAAAGCTCGTAAGCGTCCTCAGTTCTCTAAGCGCTAAGTTGAATTTCGAGAGGTTGCTAGATACGTGCAACTGGCAGCCAGAATCTCTAACTTGGGAAATTCAATACGAACTTATTGTTCATACGAATTGGCAGGGTTCCACAGATGTGGGGCCCTGTTTTTTTTGTTGGCTGTTAATGGGTCTTTAGGGGCGGTGGATAAAAGCTGAGTGGCATAAAAAACGTGAAGCCACAGGCAAAAAGCTCATTTGCTATTTACGGTATGGAAATCCCTATAAAAGTACTAATTCAGTTCCTAACTTGTAGATGTTTCATGTTTCGTAATAGGGCTTTGTACAGGGAAGCTTTTATCTTTTAGAATGAGGAAAACGAAAGTAAGGAATCATTATGACTCAGGACGTAAACAGCCAAAATCCCTATGCGAAAAAAGATAGCGAGCCTCAATTTCAGTCAATCGTAGAGCAGTCTGCTGCATATCAGGCAGCGCTTGCACGTGAAAAGGAAAAGCAGGAAGCGGAAGCGAAAGAAGAGAAAGCAACTCAAGCGGTTTCAGACGCTCAAATGGAAGTGGACTCTCAACCTTCTGCTCAGCCTCAGTCTCAAGCATATAATCCGTATGCAAATCCTAATAATCCTTATGCCCAGCAGGGTTCTACTCAAAATTCGTGGGCTCCTCAAGCGCCAGTTCAGCCTAATCAGGTTCCTGGCTCAAATAATGCTACGGAATCTGGCCAATTATCAGGTTCTGCCGGAGAAAATGGGCCAGACTATTCGCCAGAAAGCATGAACTTCTTTAAGAAAGACGATCCGAACGACATGTCTCCTGGTCTTAAATGGGGAACTCGTATTGGCTGGTTTGCCATTGGTTTAGTGGGCGGCATCTTCGGCATTATGATTGCTTGGATTAGCGCTGCCTCGTTAGGTAAGAAATATCGTCGTCAGGCAATGATGGCTGCATGGCTTGGTCTTGTTGCTCAGGCGCTTCTCTATATGTTCTTGACGTTCTCGGGTGTACAGTTACCTTTTGCACCGCAAGCTCAAACTGGTACTGAATCTTCTGCAGCTGCAAGCGCTTCTTCTGGCAACGCAAGTGTTTTCGGATAGGCCGTTTGAAGGTGGGTTGTGCCCAAAACTTTGTTGGGGATAATCATGCGAAGTGCTCAGTTTTCCACTGGAGGCAACAAACTACGAAAAAAGTGCCGATACGCCTACTTTGTGGCAAAATAAACAAATTAGGAATTTGCAAAAAAGATTCCCCGTTGCATTAAAAAGCGTTCAATAAAAGGCTGCATAATGCACCATGATTAATAGAGGAGAAGTTAATGCCTAACGTTTCTGAAATCTATGGCTCAAAAGTTTTTAGCGAACATTTAATGAAGGAACGCCTTCCTTCTGCTACCTATAAGAGCCTTCTTAAGACAATTCGCGAAGGCTTGCCTCTTGAAGCAGACGTTGCTAACGTTGTTGCTCACGCCATGAAAGAATGGGCAATTGAAAACGGCGCTACTCACTATACCCATTGGTTTCAGCCATTGTCTGGTATTACTTCCGAAAAACATGATTCTTTCCTCAATCCAGCGGGTGATGGCACTGCAATCATGACTTTCTCAGGAAAAGAGCTCATTCAGGGCGAACCAGACGCATCTTCTTTCCCAAATGGAGGCCTCCGCGCAACCTTTGAAGCACGTGGCTATACGGCATGGGATCCAACCTCTTATGCATTCATCAAAGATGATGTTTTGTGTATCCCTACCGCTTTTTGCTCTTATACCGGCGAAGCACTGGATAAAAAAACGCCTCTCCTTCGCTCTATGAAAGTTATTGATGAGCAAGCTCAGCGTGTTTTGAAATACTTTGGCGAAGATGGACAGCGCGTAATCACCACTGTTGGTGCCGAACAGGAATACTTCCTCATTTCTGAAAAAGATTATGAGCAGCGTCAGGACCTTATTATGACGGGTCGTACCTTGTTTGGTGCTCCACCTTCAAAAGGTCAAGAACTTGACGAACATTACTTTGGTGCAATTCGCCCTACCGTAAGCGCATTTATGAAAGAGCTTGATGCGGATTTGTGGTCGTTAGGGGTTTCTGCGAAAACTAAGCATAACGAAGTTGCTCCTGCTCAGCATGAGTTGGCTCCTCTGTTTACTAACTCCAATCGTGCAATTGACGAAAACCTCCTCACTATGGAGAAAATGCGTTTGGACGCTTCTCATTATGGTTTGGTATGTTTGCAGCACGAGAAGCCATTTGAAGGAGTAAATGGTTCTGGTAAGCACAACAACTGGTCTATGTCGTACGGTTCAACCAACCTTCTTGATCCAGGTACAAACCCTGCGGAAAACTTGCGCTTCTTAGTATTTTTAACGTGCGTTATTGAAGCAGTTGACGAATATCAAGAGCTTTTGCGCATGTCTGTTGCTTCAGCAGGTAACGATCACCGTCTTGGTGCTAACGAAGCTCCTCCAGCCATCATCTCAATTTTCTTAGGTGATGAATTGGGCGCTATTGTTGATGCGCTTATTAATGGCGATGATTATCATTCAGCTGAAGCGGTTGCAATGGATTTGGGAGTTGACGTATTGCCTAAATTCCTCAAAGACAACACTGACCGCAACCGCACCAGCCCATTTGCTTTTACGGGTAATAAGTTTGAGTTCCGCATGCCAGGCTCTGCTGTTAATTTGTCCGACTGCAACACCATCCTTAACACCGCAATGGCGAAATCTTTGAAGTCTTTTGCCGATGCTATGGGCGATGTTGAAGGGGAAGCATTTGAATCAAAGGCACTTGCTCATATTAAGAAGACCTTAACCGATCATCAGCGCATTATCTTTAACGGTAATGGCTACGATTCTTCCTGGGAAGAAGAAGCAGCACGCCGCGGCTTAGTAAATAATCGCAATACTGCAGAGGCACTTCCTTGTTTTATTGCTCCAAAGTCTATTGAGCTCTTTACCGAATTTGGTGTTCTTACTGAAACCGAGGTTCATTCTCGTTATGAGGTTAAGCTTGAGAAATACAACAAGCTTTTGAATATTGAAGCACGAGTAATGATTCGTATGGCACGTCGTACGTATTTACCTGCAATTTCTGATTATTCTGCCGAAGTTGCTTCTAACATTGTAGCTATTCGTGAAGCAATGCCATCCGCTGACTTAACGGCGCATGAGGCGGTTTTGCATCACCTTACGGTGGGTATGGCAAACACGGCAAAAGCAATTACTAACCTGGTCGAGCTTCATGATAAAGCCGAGCTCGTTGCTGACGCACAAGAGAAAGCCTATTTGTATGCAAATGAAGTTATTCCTGCAATGGAAGCTCTTCGCGCTGAAGTGGATGATCTTGAATGCTATGTTGAGAGAAGCTACTGGCCTGTTCCAACATATAACGATATTTTGTTCTATTGCTAAGCGCTCTCTAATTCAAAACGCGCTAAGTGTTTGAAGAAAAAGACTTCTTCTCAAGTTCGTAAAGCTGGTAGAGCGAACGATATAATTTTTTCGAGAACACTATCTTGAAAAACGTTTGCTCTACTGGTTTAAGCTGTTTAACAAGATTATCAGGATTAAAAGAATACTCAGCTTTGAAAAGAAGGCCTGTTTCCTTTATTAGATTAAGTGTATCGATAAAAAATGAAAAGCCCAGGTTAATCCTGAGCTTTTCTTGCTTTGATTCGTGTCTTCAGTTTACAGCGTTGATTGCAGAATGGGGTTCCCCGGTAGGTTACCTGTTCTCCATGCAACCCCGCAAAAAGACTTTATGCGTAGAAGAGGATGTCGTTGTAAGAAGGAACTGGCCAATCGGAGCTAGGGACAAGAATCTCTAATTGGTCAACTTCAAAACGAGCAGCCTCCATGAGAGGAACAAGTTCGTGAGCATAAGCATTTGCAGCTTCCTGAGCATCTTCAATCTCAACAATTTCCTTATGCTTTGCAACCAATGCATCAAATGCAGCCTTTGTTGCGTCCAAACCTTGCTGAATGCGTACAAGATGTTCTTCCTGAGTCTTGGTGCTCATCTCAGGCATTACCTGCCTAATAGACATGATGTGATCAGCAATCTTGGAAGCGTAAGCGCTGATTGCAGGAAGATAGAGACGACGGAGCATGCGGCGCATAGTACGTGCCTCAATGTTGAGAAGCTTGTTGTACTTCTCAAGTTCAACTTCGTAACGGCTGCGAATCTCAGCCTCATTGAGAACGTTAAATTCGCCAAAGAGTTCAATAGACTTAGGAGCAATGTAGCTAGGAAGTGCGTCTGCGGTAGTCTTGTTGTTTGCTAAGCCGCGACGTTCTGCTTCTTCTTCCCATTCGGAAGAATAGCCATTGCCGTTAAAGATAATGCGCTGATGCTCGGAGAGAGTTTTGCGGATGTAGCTCAAAGCCTCATCTTCGAAGTTCTCTGGGCTAACATCAGCCATAGCGTCAGCGAAATCCTTGAGGCTCTTTGCCATTGCTGTATTGAGAACCGTGTTGCAGCCTGCAAGGTTAACAGCAGAACCTGGCATACGGAACTCAAACTTGTTACCAGTAAAGGCGAATGGGCTAGTACGGTTACGGTCGGTGTTGTCCTTAACGAAGTTTGGCAATACATCTACGCCCAAGTCCATGATTGCGCGCTTGGTGCCTTCGTAATCATGATCGCTGATTAAAGCGTCAACAATGGCACCCAATTCATCGCCCAAGAAGATGGAGATAATTGCAGGAGGAGCTTCGTTAGCACCAAGACGGTGGTCGTTACCTGCTGAAGCAACAGACATACGCAAGAGTTCCTGGTAGTCGTCAACTGCCTGGATAACACCGGTCAAGAATACCAGGAAGCGCAAGTTCTCAGATGGGTTGTCGCCTGGGTCAAGCATGTTCTTGCTGCCTGCAGAAATAGACCAGTTGTTATGCTTACCAGAACCATTAATGCCTTCGAATGGCTTTTCATGCTGCAAGCAAACCAAGCCATGGTGGCTTGCCAAAAGGCGCATCTTTTCCATGGTAAGAAGGTTCTCATCAACGCCACGATTTGCTTCGCTAAAGATTGGTGCCAACTCATGCTGTGCAGGAGCAACTTCGTTGTGCTTTGTTTTTGCTGAAACGCCCAAAGCCCACAATTCGTCGTCGAGCTCTTTCATGAATTCGCTTACAGTAGGGCGAATTGCGCCGAAGTAGTGCTCTTCCATTTCCTGGCCCTTGCAAGGGGAGTATCCAAACAAGGTACGACCGGTAAGAATCAAGTCCATGCGCTTTTCGTACATTTCTTCAGAAATAAGGAAGTATTCCTGCTCAGCACCAACGGTGGTAGTAACACGCTGCTTTTCTTCGCCAAACAAAGCAAGAACGCGATTTGCCTGTTCATCAATAGCTTTCATAGAGCGAAGGAGTGGCGTTTTCTTGTCCAGTGCTTCACCGTTGTAAGAACAGAATGCGGTAGGAATGCATAAAACCTCGTCTTTAATGAATGCGTAAGAGGTTGGGTCCCATGCGGTGTAACCACGTGCTTCGAAGGTAGCGCGCAAGCCACCAGATGGGAAAGAGGATGCGTCAGGTTCGCCCTGGATAAGTTCTTTTCCCGAGAAAGACATGATGGCGCTGCCGTCATCCTGTGGATTTACGAATCCGTCATGCTTTTCTGAGGTGATGCCAGACAGTGGCTGGAACCAGTGAGTGTAATGGGTAGCTCCCTTTTCGATAGCCCATTCTTTCATAGCATGAGCTACAACATTTGCAACTTCAAGCTGAAGAGGCTCGCCTTTCTTTACTGTTTCCATGAGCGCTTTGAAGGTATTCTTTGGAAGCTTTTCCTTCATGACACGTTCGTTGAAAACCATTGAGCCATAGATTTCTGGAACATTACTCATTGCTCTATCTCCTTAACTCTTAGAGTAATTTCATAAGGATTTTTCTCACTGTTCACAATAGTTTCGAAAAGTTTCCTAATGAAAACGAGAATGTTTCATTGATGAGTAATGTATGTTTCTAATGGGTTACGCATAGATGCTCATGAGTGCTTATCGCAGGGGGTATGCACACAGGGTTTGCGAATATAAGCGAAGCTTTGGGGTTATAGGAACAGATGTGGCTATAGGAACAGATGTGGATATGAGGGGACTATTTATTATTGTTGGATAAGGGGCCTGGCACCGCTATTTGTTCCCTGGATGCTCTTGGTTTACCCAAAAGAAAAAGCACGCCAAAAAGACGTGCTTAAATACCGTTAGTTCACAAACAATGTCCTATGTGTGCGCTCTAGGCAGGCTATTGCATGAGCCGCATTATGTAAGCGAAGCACAAGTATCATTCCGTTCGGTAATTCAGGAAGTATGCTGTTTTAGCTAGGTTGCTCTAGCTAGGTTGCCCGCAGTATTTTGTAAGCGCAACGTAAGTAGTGCAAATGTGAGTACTACTTAACAACCAAAACAGGAACTTCTGCAGAGCGAAGAACAGCATAAGAAACAGAACCAAGTGCTCCACGGATAGCGCCTAGGCCACGGCAGCCCATAGCAATGAGGTCGCAACCAGAATCTTTTGCGGTATCAAGGATAGTTTCTACGGTGTAGATGCCGTAAATAACCTCTGCGGTGACGGTGCATTCACAATCGCCAATCACTTCGTTAACGCTTGCAGTAAGCCGTGCAGTTGCCTCTTCAGTACGTGCAGAAACTAATTCAGCAAAGTTTTCTGGTGGAGTAACAACGCCAATTGTGAAGCCGCTGGTTTGGTTCATGCTGCTGTATACCAAATCTTGTGGTGGTGCAGAAACTTCAATTACTTGAATCATTGTATCAGGAGCTGCAATCTTTACCGCTTCGAGAAGAGCAGCTTTTGCGTGATCAGATTCGTCATAAGGAACAAGAATTTTTTTGTAGGACATAACATCGCCCCCTAAGTTGAAGAAATATACCCTGCCTTTATTATAAGGAATTTTGAACGTGTTATCGGAAAAGAAATTTTGCATTGTTGGACACGTGCATGAAAGCCCTCTTTCTGTATCAATTCTGTGCGCTTAAGTAAAAAAGCGAAATAGTTGTTGCTTTATCACTCTACTGTGCTAAAGTGAATGACCGTAAAACTTGTTGGGTTGTTTTCCTTTCGCAATGCAATTCTGTGAGTTTCCAACATTCTTGGTTTCCTGGCAAAACGAACCAGGAATTTATAGGTAAAATAAAATGCTTTGGAAGAGTAAAAACTAAACCTGAAGTTTGTATATAGAAAAGAGAACGTAAATCATGAACTATGTAACACCAGTTGGTTTTCGCGATGTGATGAGTGATGAGGCTTTGGTCCGAGAAGACCTCACCCAACGTGTCCAGCGCCTCTTTGCTGAGCAAGGATACTACCCAGTTGAAACACCAACTTTGGAAGTTTTGAATGTTATGGAGGCAGGTGGACACACCCCTGAAACTCCGTTTAAATTCTTTGACTCTCGTGGTGATTTGCTTGCAATGCGCCCTGACGTAACTATGCAGGTTGCAAGAATGGCTGCAACGCGTTTGAGCTTCGAGCCAGGTCAGGCTCCTTTGAAATTTCGCTACACACAGCGCGTTTTTCGCGAAAATACGGTAGAAGCAGCTTCCCGAGAATTAACGCAGGTAGGTGTTGAATACTTGGGCGCTTCTGGTGTTGAAGCGGATACTGAAATCATTACCTTGTTTGCAAAAGCGCTTGAAGCAACCGGCCTTTCTCAGTTCAAGATTGCTGTTGGTTCTGCTCGTGTTCTCACTGATCTTCTTGCTAAGTCTCAGGCAGATGAAAAATGGCAAGCTGAGGTAATTCGCGCATACCATAATTCAAACTTGGTTGAGTTGGCAAAGCTTACCAGCAATGGTCAAGCAAATAGTGATGTGGCAAAGGCTATCTTTCAGCTCCCTAATTTACGTGGTGGCCGTGAAGCGCTTGATGCGGTAAGGCAAGTGGTGGTTCCTCTTCAGTGTGAAGAAGCAATCAATGAACTTGAGGCAATTTATGATGGATTAGTTGCAAGCGGTCTTGAAGAAAAGATCCTGATTGACTTCTCTGCAATGAGTTCCCTTGATTACTACACAGGCATTGTGTTTGAGGCTTATGCTCCTGGATTGGGTTCACCGCTTGGTGGCGGCGGCCGCTATGACAACTTACTTGCATCTTATGGTGCCGTTTGCACGCCTGCTGCTGGGTTTGCTTTCTATCTCGAACAGACCATGGCAGCGTTTGCGGCAGAAGAAAAAGAGCAGCATCCTCTTCGCATTGCGGTTCCAAAAGGTTCTTTGAAAGAAGATACGGTCCAAATGCTTGAAAAGGCTGGTTTGGACGTTGAGGGCCTTTTGGATTCGGGGAGAACCTTAATGCTTCACAACAACGAAGTGGAGTACATCATTGTTCGCCCTACCGATGCACCAACTTTTGTAGCTCTCGGTGCAGCCGACTGCGGCATTTGCGGTGAAGACTCTTTGGTGGAAGCATCTCCTGACGTAGTTGAGCTTGTTGACTTAAAGTATGGCGGTTGTCGTTTTGTGGTTGCTGAAAGTGCAGGAACCACTGAAGCGGTTGAAAAGCGCTACCGTAAGCTGGGCTCCATTCGTGTTGCTACAAAGTATCCAAACATTACGCGTGCTCATTTCGCAAAGCGTGGTATGCAGGTAGAAATTTTGAAGCTTCATGGCAATATTGAGCTTGCTCCAATCACAGGCATGGCTGAGCGCATTGTTGACATTACTGCTACTGGAACTACCTTGCGTGAGAATAACTTGGAGATTGTGGAAGATGTTCTTGATTCCACGGCTCGTTTCTTCGCAAATCCATGCTCTTTCCGTACAAACCCTCGTGTTGGTAAGTTGGCTGACACTCTTTATAACCTTACAAAGGAGAACTAATCATGCGTCGTATTGAACTTGCTCCTAACCAGATCTTTGAAGAAAAATTGCTTAATCGTATTGGTGCTTTTAATGCTGATGCGCTTATTGCAGCAACTAATATTATTGAAGAAGTTCGCCAAAGGGGCGATGAAGCTCTTCGCGAATTTACCGCAAAATTTGATGGAGTGGACATTGAAAACTTCCGCGTAAGTGATGAAGCTATTGAAAAAGCACTGGCTCAGGTTGACCCAAAGGTTGCCGCTGCATTGGAAATGGCAGCAGACCAAATTCGTGATTTCCACGAGCGCCAGAAACAACAGAGCTGGTTTACTATGCGCGAAGATGGCGGCATGGTAGGCGCAAAGGTTGAGCCAATTGATGCGGTTGGTATTTATGTGCCAGGCGGAAGGGCGCTGTATCCTTCATCTGTATTGATGAATGCAATTCCTGCATCGGTTGCAGGTGTTAAGCGTATTGCTTGTGTAACTCCGCCAACAAAGGATGGCTCGCTTGATCCTGCAATTTTGGAAGCATGTCGCATTGCGGGCGTAACTGAGATTTATTCAGTAGGAGGCGCTCAGGCTGTTGCAGCACTTGCTTACGGCACTGAATCTATTCCTGCAGTTGACAAGATTACTGGTCCCGGAAACGCATTTGTTGCTGCAGCAAAGAAGATTGTTTCAGGTGATGTCGGAATTGACATGATTGCAGGCCCTTCTGAAGTATGTGTAGTAGCAGACGAGAATGCTCTTCCAGAAATGGTTGCAATTGATTTGATGGCTCAGGCAGAGCACGATCCATTGGCAAGCTGCTATTTGGTAACCTTCTCTTCCGAGTACGCTGATGCAGTTGAGGCGGCTATCGCAGAGCACTTAAAGCGTTCAACTCGTGCTGAAATTACCAGCGCATCTCTTGATAATCGTGGTCTTATTGTGGTGTGCAACACTATGGAGCAGGCAATTGAGACGGTGAACGTTATTGCTCCTGAACACTTGGAGCTTCACCTTCCAAATCCAATGGAGCTTTTAGGTGCTATCAGACATGCGGGAGCTATCTTTATGGGTGAATGGACACCAGAGGCAGTTGGTGATTACGTTGCTGGCCCAAATCACACCTTACCTACTGGCGGCACTGCTCGTTTTAGCTCACCTCTTTCGGTTGATGAGTTCGTGAAGAAGTCTAGCGTTATCCAGTATTCTGCTGCTTCTTTGGCAAACGATGCTGATGCGATTATCACTATTGCTGACCACGAAGGCTTATGGGCTCACGCAGAGAGTGTTCGTTTGCGTAAAGCATTGTTGGAAAAGGGCGAATAGAGGTAACTATGAAAACGGTACGTGCATCCCAGCCCGTATTGGACGGAATTGTCCCGTATGATCCAAAATACTTACCTGCAGAGACCTTACTTTCTGCTAACGAGAATCCTCTCAATCTCCCTGAGGATATTGTTGAAGAAATAATCACTGAGCTCCGTATGTGCGCATTTAATCGCTATCCTGATCCGCTTGCCAATGAACTGCGCGATCTTATTGCTCAGGCAAACGGGTTAAAGCGCGAGAACGTTCTTATGGGTAATGGCGGTGATGAGCTCCTTTTCGATATGGCATTGGCGTGGGGTTGTGAAGGACGCAAGTTTCTTACGGTAGTGCCTACGTTTTCAGTCTATCAAGCAAATGCGCTACTCAATAAGACCGAAGCGGTGCTTATTGAACGTAAGGATAATTTTGAAATTGACGAAGAGGCAGTGTTAGAGCGCGTAGCTCAAGGAGACATTGACTACGTAATTATCACCAGTCCTAATAATCCAACGGGCACTTGTGCACGCGTTGAATTTATCGAGGAATTGCTTAACACTACCGACGCGCTTGTTATGGTTGATGAAGCGTATAGCGAATTTTCGAAGCGCACCTTAGAAGGACTGCTCTCTGAGCATAAAAACTTATTACTTTTGCGCACGTTTTCGAAAGCATATAGATTAGCAGGCGTTCGATTGGGTTATATTTTGGCTCACGAAGACGTTATTAAGGAATTTATTAAAGTTCGCCAGCCTTATTCGGTTGATGCGGTATCGCAGCTTATTGGCAAGGTGGTATTTACCAACCGTGATAAACTTCAGCCTGCTATTGATGAGATTATTCGCCAAAGAGGAATCATGGCTCAAAACCTTGCAGGACTTGAGGGTGTTGAAGTGTTTGATTCTCAAGCAAATTATCTTTTGATTCGCCTGCCAGACGCCGATAAAGTATGGGATGCTTTGTATGAAAAAGGCATCTTAGTGCGAGATTTTTCAAAAGCGAAATACTTAACTAACTGCTTACGTATTACGGTAGGTACCGAAGAAGAAAACAATAAAGTGGTAGCTGCACTTGCAGAGATTCTTACCGAGAGGAAATAGCCATGGGACGTTTGGCAACTATTTCTCGCAAAACAAAAGAAACGGATATTACGGTCACTATCAATCTTGATGGTACAGGCAAAACCTCTATTGATACGGGCGTGCCTTTTTTTGATCACATGCTGGATGCTTTTGGCAGACATGGCTTGTTTGACCTTGAAGTAAAAGCGGTGGGGGATATTGAGATTGATGCCCATCATACTGTCGAGGATACCGGCATTGTGCTTGGTCAGGCAATAAAGCAGGCGCTTGGTGATTGCAAGGGTATTTACCGCTATGGCTCTTCTATTCTCCCAATGGACGAAACGCTTGTCATGGCTGCTATTGATATTTCAGGTAGAGGTCAGTGCCACTGCTCTCTTGATATTCCTGCCGAATCCGTGGGCACCTTCGATACCGAATTAGGCGAAGAGTTCTTTATTGCTTTTGCTACGAATGCGGGTCTTACACTTCATCTTCGTCAGATTTGCGGACGTAATTCGCACCATATTTTGGAAGCGTCTTTTAAGGCGGTAACTCGTGCTTTGAAAGAGTGCGTGGCAATTGACCCGCGTATCGCAGACCAGATTCCTTCCACTAAAGGAGCACTGTAAATGACTGCACGAATTTGTGTCATTGACTATTTAAAAGGAAACTTAGCAAACGTTCAGCGTGGCTTGGCAGACGCGGGCTATGATGCGTTTATTAGCTCAGACCCTGCTGATATTCTTAGTGCTGATGGCTTGGTGTTGCCTGGTGTTGGCTCTTTTGCTGATGCAATGACTACCATGAATGAGCTTGGTCAAAGTAAGGCTATTCGCACCCGTGTTGGCCAGGGCGTTCCTTTTTTGGGAATTTGCTTAGGACAGCAGCTTATTTATGAGTGGGGAACAGAAGGCTGCGCGGAAGGCGAGCGCATGGCTGGTCTTGGCCTTATAAAAGGCGAAGTTGTGCGTATGCCTGCCTTTACGAGTGAGGGCGAGAAGCTTAAGGTCCCTCATGTAGGATGGAACAGCGTGGAGTATAAGGGATACAGCCCTCTTTTCGACGGAATTGAGGATAACTCCTATTTCTATTTCACGCACTCATACATTGGTGTTCCTGCCGATGAAGCGGATATCGCAGGAGTAACAGTGCATGCGCAACCATTCGTAAGCTCTATTCATCATGAAAATATTTATACAACTCAGTTTCACCCTGAGAAATCTTCTTCAAAGGGCATGAAACTTTTAGCAAATTTCGGCAAACTTGTTGAGGAGAGTCTCTAAATGATTCTTGTTCCTGCAATTGATATTTTAGGCGGCCGTGCAGTTCGCCTGAAAAAAGGTGACTACAACCAGGTAACGGTATATAACGACGATGCTATTGCGCAAGCACGTGCATTTCAAAAAGCAGGTGCTCAGCGTGTGCATATTGTTGATTTAGATGGCGCACGAGATGGTGCTCCTACAAACTTGGAGCTTATTAGTCGCATGGTTGCTGAGCTTGATTGCGAAGTTGAGGTAGGCGGCGGTATTCGCTCTATGGAAACTATTCAGCGCTATGTTGATGCGGGTGTAAAACGCATTGTGCTTGGATCTGCTTTGGTAAAAGATAGAGCATTTGCCGAAGAAGCAGCTGCAAAGTATGGCTCTCTTATTGTTGCCGGAATTGATGCAAAAGAGGGTATTGTTGCAACAGAAGGATGGCTTGACACAAAAGATGGTGTCCCTGCTGAACAGCTTATTGCGGATTTAGAGGAAATGGGAATCACTAGCCTAGTGTTTACCGACATTGCGCGTGATGGCATGCAAACGGGAATCGATGCGCAAGCATATGCCCAGATGGCACGTAAGTTCCCTCAGGTAAAGGTTACTGCTTCAGGCGGTTTGGCAAGTTTAGAAGACTTGCGTAATTTGGTTGCTACGGGGGCTCCTATTGAGGGTGCTATTACTGGCCGTGCTATTTATGAGGGTGCTTTTACTGTTGAAGAGGGAATTGCTGCTATTAAAGAGGCTGAGGCAGCTTACTTTAATGCAGCAGGCCCAGACCGTACTCAGACAGCGTAGTAAGCGGAGGTTGAAATGCTCACAAAACGCGTGATTCCTTGTTTGGATGTAAAAAATGGCCGCGTTGTAAAAGGCGTAAATTTTGTAAATCTTCGTGATGCGGGTGACCCTGTTGAGCTTGCAGCTGCGTATGACAAACAGGGAGCTGACGAAGTAATCTTTCTTGACATTACCGCAACTCATGAAGGTCGCAAAACTACTATCGAAATGGCCAGCCGTGCAAGTCAGGAAGTCCATATCCCGTATGCGGTAGGCGGAGGCTTTTCTTCAGTAGCTGATATGCGCACCATGATTGCTGCAGGTGCGGATAAAGTTTCACTCAATTCTGCTGCCTTGCGCGACCCTTCCTTGATTACGGCAGGATCTCTTGCTTTTGGTTCTCAGGCAGTGCTTGTTGCTATTGATGCAAAGCGGGTACCAGGTAATCCCAACAAATGGACTGCGTATGTAAAGGGCGGTCGTGAGGATACGGGAGTAGATGCAGTATTGTGGGCAGCTGAAGCAGCTAAACGCGGTGCGGGTGAAATCCTTCTTACTTCTATGGACTGCGACGGAAGTAAAGACGGCTTTGATCTGGCGTTAACCCGTGCAGTTGCGCGAGCAGTAGACATTCCTGTTATTGCTTCTGGTGGCGTTGGTAAGCTCGAGCATTTCGCTGAAGGAATTATCGAAGGAGAGGCCGATGCGGTATTAGCAGCATCTGTCTTCCATTTCGGTGAGCTTTCCGTCCGAGAAGTAAAAGAGTACATGGCATCCCAAGGTATTCCAGTTCGCCTGTAAAGTGGTTACAACTCAATGAACTTAAACCAGTTAACTAAAGGAACTACTATGAGTGATTTCGAGCAGCGTAATCTATCAATTGAAGAGCTGAAGTATAACAGCCAAGGCCTCATTTCTTGCATTGTCCAGGATGTCAAGACAAAAGAAGTGCTTATGCTTGCTTGGATGAACGAAGAGTCGGTTCGAAGAACTCTTGAACAAAAGACAACGTGGTTTTGGTCAAGAAGCAGGAATAAGTTTTGGCATAAAGGTGAAGAATCAGGCAATGTGCAAGAGTTAGTAGAGCTTCGCTATGATTGCGATGCCGATTGTCTCCTTGCTTTGGTAAAGCCTGCGGGTCCTGCGTGTCATACGGGTGCGAATACGTGCTTTTACCGCAAATTTTAATTTTTCGTCAAGAAACCAAGGGCGAGTTGTCCCAAGTAGTCTTTTTGCGTTATAGTGGCAGATACAGATTTTTGCGAAGACGAAGACAGCGCGTTTTATAAGAAATGTTCTGCAGAGAAAAGCTCCTTGGCTGTGAGAGTTTGAACGTTTGAAACGCGATTCCCTTTATCAGCATGTATTCTGAACACAAGGTTGGCTTTGTGCTCTTCGGATGGCTCGATGAGCTGCGATGTTGGCGTGCTTTGGTGGATGTCCAAACAATGATGTGCTCAATATGTCGGCAACATTTTGCTTGGCGGATTGGGCAGCATTTGACAGGCATCCAAAAGGTTTTGGCAAAGCGCAACGGGTGAAAAGTAGGAATGCCGTTTGTTCACGACACGAACGAAAAATAAGTGGGCGCATGTGCGTCAATCAAGGTGGTACCACGGGAACCTTTCTCGTCCTTGTTTTGCAGGGAGAGAAAGGTTTCTTTTTTTTATAGAAAGGTTTAACAATGGCGATTATTGAAGAAGTAAAAGCTCTTCATGTTGAAACTATGGCTGCAATTAAAGGCGCCACAGATTCAGATTCGTTGGAGAAGATTCGTATTGCAGTTGTAGGTAAGTCAGGCTCTTTGACAGGTTACTTGCGTGCAATGGGTCAGATTCCAAAGGAAGAGCGTGCAGAAGTTGGTAAAACGGTAAATGCAGTGCGCAATGAGGTTGAGGCTGCTTTAGCGGAGAAGAAGAAGGCTCTTTCTGCAGCAGAGCTTGAAGCAAATATGGCTTCTGGTGCAGTTGATGTTACCTTGCCAGGCCGCGTTCAGCAGATGGGTACTCGCCATCTGATCAACAAGATTACCGATGAAATTTCTGACATCTTCCTTGGTTTAGGTTATACCGTTTTGGAAGGTCCTGAAGTTGAGACCGACTATTACAACTTCGAGGCGTTAAACGCTCCTGCAGACCATCCAAGCCGTTCAATGCAGGACACCTTCTATATTCGCGATCTTTCAGGCGAAGAGTCTGCAGTTCGCGGTGAATCTGATGTTCTTTTGCGTACTCAGACTTCCGGTGTTCAAGTTCATGCAATGGAAGATAGAGAGCTCCCAATTTACATGATTGCTCCTGGTAAGGTATACCGTCGTGACGTTGCTGATCCTTCTCATTTGCCACAGTTCCATCAAATTGAAGGTTTGGTAATTGATAAGGGCATCACCTTCGGTGACTTGAAGGGTACCTTGGATTATTTCTGCAAGCAGGTATTTGGCGAAGAGCGCAAAACCCGTTTCCGCGCTCACTATTTCCCATTCACAGAGCCTTCTGCTGAAGTTGACGTAAGCTGCGGCATTTGTCATGGCGAAGGTTGCCGTATGTGTAAGGGTACTGGCTGGATTGAAATCCTTGGTTGCGGCATGGTTGACCCTAACGTATTGCGTATGAGTGGCATTGATCCGGAAATCTATTCAGGCTTTGCGTTCGGTGTGGGCGTTGAGCGTGTTGCGTGCCTTAAGTATGACGTGCCAGACTTGCGCATGCTTCTTGAGGGCGATATGCGTTTCCTTCGCCAGTTCTAATTTAAAAAATCCCCACCACTTTCGTTGTGTTGTTTCGTAAAAGAGAGAATGACTTATGAAAATATCTTTGAAATGGTTGAGCGAATACGTTGAAGTTCCAACTGACATCAAAGCGTTCTGCGATAAATTAGACCTTACTGGTACAGGCGTGGAGGGTGTTGAGCGAACAGGCGATTCATTCAATAACATCGTAACAGCTCAGGTTGTGGAAAAAACTCCTCATCCTGATTCCGACCACATGTTTGTAACGAAGGTTAACGTTGGCAATTACAATGTTGATAAAGACGGTAACCCTGAGCCTCTTCAAATTGTATGTGGTGCTCAAAACTTTGAAGAGGGAGACCATATCATCACTGCGTTGGTAGGTGCAGTGCTCCCAGGAGACTTCAAAATTAAAAAGTCAAAACTCCGTGGTGTTACTTCAAATGGCATGAACTGTTCTGCGCGCGAATTAGGCTTAGGTTCAGACCATGATGGTATCTGGATTTTGCCTCAGGATGCTCCAATTGGTATGCCATTAGCGGACTACTTGAAGCTTTCTGATACCGTTCTTGATTTGGAAATCACTCCTAACCGTCCTGATTGTTTGTCGGTTGATGGTTTTGCGCGTGAAGTGGGCGCAATGTATGGCGTGCCAGTAAACTCCTGCCTTGATGAGTTGGCTGGCAAGTTCCAGGTTGCTCATAGTGGTGCTCCAATTGAGGCTGATGCTTCTATCACTATTGAAGATGAAGTTCGTTGTCCTCGTTATGTTGGCACCATTATTCGAAATGTTACCGTTGGCCAAAGCCCTGATTGGTTGGTACAACGTCTCGAGGCTATTGGTCAGCGCTCAATCAATAATGTTGTTGATATCACCAACTACATTTTGTTCTTATTCGGTCAGCCTTTGCATGCATTCGACTTAGATAAATTGAAGAATAAAGAAGGCTTGGCTAATGTGGTAGTTCGTGCTGCTCAAGAAGGCGAAAAGCTCACTACTCTTGATGGCGAAGAACGTCTACTTACCTCCGATATGACTGTTATTGCTACTCCTGAATTGGGTGCAGTTGCACTTGCAGGCGTAATGGGTGGTTTGGAAACCGAGGTTACCGAAAACACCAAGAACATTTTCTTGGAGGCTGCAACTTTTGAGCCTGGTCGTACTTCTCGAACAAGCCGCAACTTGGGACTTATCTCTGAATCTTCTATGCGTTATGAACGTCGCGTTGACGACCACGGAATTGACTTGCGTGCAAAAGCAGCAGCGGTATTGATGCAAGAAGTTGCTGGTGGCGAAATTGCTTATGCAATGTATAACGCAAATGGCAACATTGATAAGTGGCCAAATCAGTCTAAGGAAGTTGAGCTTCAGTTCCGTATTCCTCGTTTCCAGGCTATGATGGGCGCTGAAATTCCTGAGGACTTCATTGTTGATACGCTCCAGCGTTTGGGTTGCAGGGTATCTTCTGGTCAGACTGAAGGCGTACTTGAGGTAGTATCTCCAACCTTCCGTCCAGACCTTGAGCGTGAAATTGACTTGTACGAAGAAGTTCTTCGTTTGTATGGCATGGACCGTATCCCTCCAACCTTGCCTGGTGGTCGTGGTCGTTTCGCTGTTCGCAGCGAAGAGCAAAATAAGCGCGCACTTATTAACAACACCTTGCGCGCTTGTGGCTTGAACGAAACCATGACGTATTCTTTTGTGGGCGCTAACGATGTTGAGCTTTTACGCATGAACCCAGAAGGTTTGGGAAGTGCCGTTGAGCTTCTTAATCCAATGAATGCCGATCAGTCGGTAATGCGTCAAACCATTATTCCAGGCTTACTTCGCAGTGTTGCCTACAATCAGGCTCGCGGTGTAAAGAATGTTCAGCTCTATGAAATTGGTACCGTATTTTCTGCTGCTCAAGGCCGCAAAAAGCCAAAAGAAAAGTCAAAAGTAGCAGGTGTTTTAGCGGGTGCTATGACTAATCCTGGTTGGAATGTAGCTGCTCAACCATTTGATTTTTTTGATGGAAAGGGTGTAGTTGAGTCTCTTTTACGAGAGCTTGCTATTCCAAAGGTTCGCTTTAAGGCAGCAGACAAGGACGTTTTGAGCCATTTACAGCCAGGTCGCGCTGCAGAAGTGTATTCTGGCGGAAGCCTTCTTGGTTGGGTAGGAGAGATTCATCCGCTTGCCTGTGAGGCTTTTGATGCAGCTGCTCCTGTTGTTGCTTTCGAGCTTGATATGGATGCGCTTATTAAGGCCTCTAAACCTGCTCGCGACTATGTTGACGTTCCGGTATTCCCGGCAGTAACCATGGATGTTGCCTTTGTGGTTGATGAGGATGTAACAAACGAGCGTCTTATTCAATGCATGACTAGCGCCGGTGGAAAGCTTCTTGACTCTGTTGCCTTGTTTGATGTATATCGTGATGAAGAGCGTGTTGGCGCTGGCAAGAAATCCATGGCGTATGCACTTGAATATCGTGCGGCAGATAGAACCTTAACTGCTGAAGAAGTTGATAAGCAGCATGCTCGTTTGGTTAAGAAGGTATGCGGCGCAACAGGCGCTGAGGTTCGTGGCTAATCACGTTTAGGAGGGGAATGATGTCTCCGTTAAATGACTTAAAGACACTAAAAGAGCTTCTTGATGCAGGAGCAATTACTCAGGAGGAATACGACAGCAAAAAGGCTTCCATTTTAGCTGAACCAACTACTCAGAGTCAGCCTGTTGAGTACATCAATCAGTATCAGCAGCCTGTCGAGTATGAGAAAAGCAAGATTGCAGCAGGCCTTTTCGCTATCTTGCTTGGCACGCTTGGAATCCACAAATTCTATTTGGGCTACACTACGCAAGGTGTCATCATGTTGTTGGTTTCTTTGTTAACTTTCGGCATTGGTGCGTTTGTTATGGCTATTATTGGCTTGGTTGAGGGCATTATTTATCTCACCAAGAGTGATAGTGAATTCAACCGGATTTATGTAGAGAACCAAAAAACGTGGTTCTAAGCATCCCAAAGGCAGTCTAAAAGAATACACGAGGACTTTTTTATGATTATTCCTTTTAATGAACAAGCAATGGAGATCTTTCCAAATTTTAAGGGAGGTCCAAAACATATGCAGGCAAATATGTTTTTTGATGGAACGAATCGTATCCTTCGTGCCTGCCTTGAACCAGGTGCGGGTATTGGTGAGCATACCCATACTGAAAATTGTGAAATTATTTACGTACTTTCAGGAGAAGCTACCTTTGTATGCAATGGGGAAACCGAGATTGTTGTTCCAGGTCAGGTGCACTATTGTCCAAAGGGTTCAACGCATAGCCTTATCAATAATGCCGAAGAGGATTTGCACTTCTTTGCGGTAGTTCCAAATCAATAAAAGATGGCCCGGAGATAGTAATCTCCGGGCCAATTTTTTTATTGTCTTAGGCAACTAGCTAAAGTGGTGGTCAATTGACGCTACTAAAGACGATTCCTTGGATTTTATTTTTTTGCAGGGAAAAGAACAGGGCCTAGAGGCACTTCGCAAATACCTTCGAGAAGAGCACTTGCAATAACAAACAAGCCGCCTACACCGGTAAGACCAAACAGTACGCCTGCTGCATAAATAAGACCAGAAACCATCTCAGGAGGGCAAAGGCTCATGCCTGTAATTCCATAGATGATAAGGCCAAGTGCAGGCAAGAAGCTTGTTGCCCAGTCAACTAAAGTTCCATGAACGTATGCAGGTAGCTCAATAATGAGGATAATTCCAATAACCATATTAACGATACCAAAGACAAATGGATCGTAGGTGAGTACGCCTTGAGCCTGAAGATATGCCATGATGTTGCTTGCACCGCCTACGCCACCGAAAGCAATAGCAAAAATCATCATTGTTTGGCCAGGAAGGGCAATGTTTCTTTTAATCAGAATTGCTGCACCAAAGAAAAAGCCAATAAATAAAATTACCTGAACAATACCAAAAGCTAAGCTAGTAGACGCATCGCCTACTGCAAATCCGCATCCTTGCGCAAAGCAGATAAAAGAGAAAATAGTAAACACAGTTGCAGGAACAGCAAGAGGCTGGCCCCATTTAGTGTTGTTATACGTTTCATTAACTTCTTGCATAGTTGCCATGATTATCCCTCCATCAAGAAGTGAGGCACTTCACGAAGCATTACCTTCAAGTCTTCTGCAGCAACGCCTCCATTCAAGTGCTCTTGAACATTGCATGCATAACCGCGAAGAGCGCGTAAGGATGGGAACATGCCCTGGTCAGAACTCATTACGTAGTCGGAAGGTTTTGTACCAGAATTTGCCATGAAGGAGCGCATAGAGCGATCACGGTCGAATTCGTAGAAAGACTTTTCCATTTTTACGCCAAGACGAGCCATTTCTTGCTGCATGGCAATAGACATTTCGCTTGTTCTCCAGTCAATGTGCTGGTAGACCATCTTTCTTACGCCCATTTCTTTTGCAGCGCGGAAAAGCTTGAGGCCTTCGCGATTATCAAGATGACCAGAAGCAAGACAGATGTCAGCATCGCGAATAAGCTCGAGAATTTGGAATACTTCTTCTTTAAGATTGCCCTCTGCATCAAGAACGGTGATGCCTGGCTTGCCTTCCAAAGTTTTTTGAGGCATGCCAGCTATTTCAGTTCCGTAGTGAGGGTAAGGAATTGAGCTATCCCAAATTTGGAAACCATTCTGAGATTCAAGAGTTGGCATAAATACGGTTTTTGCACCAGCCATAATTGCTGATTCAACTGCAACAGGGTTCAGGCCGCCCACATGATAGTTGAGGCAGATAGAGCCATATACTTTAAACTTGTCTCCTTTTACGGCGTATTTCTGAGCAATTTTTGCTCGAAAGAAGGTGCCGAATTCGTGACATTTGATTACTACGCCATCAAGACCCGCATCTTCATATTCGCGAACTAATTCGAAGTCATCTAAAACGAAACCATCATCGCGAGTTGGATTTGCATGAACGTGGGTGTCAATCGCACCCTGGAGAAGTTCGTATGCTTGGTCTGAGACGTGGTAGTTTGCCTCAGAGAAGAATTCATCCTGGGTGTCAAGTAAGGCGAAGTTTGGATTGTAGATAGTGCTCATAAAGTCCCCTTTCAAATAATATTACTTGAAAGAGGGGGTTCGAAGAGAAATGGCGCCCATGAAACAACCCACCCAGGACCTGTTTTGAATTTGTCTGGGTGTGGTTGTTTCAAATATCTTCCGAAGCCCCTCTATTTCTGATTTGTTTAATCGGAAATTCTACGGAAGTAAATGTTTACTTATGCTCTCATTTTACTATTCGAAAAATTGAAAATAAAGCAGATAACAAATCTGGTTTTGAATGAGATGAACGTAATTAATAGTTTTCTGAAATGAAAAAACAAGTCAATAACCAGCAATTATATAAATTTGAGGGGTTTTAAAGATAAATTTATTCTTCCTCTTCTTCTAGTTGCGCAATTGCCTTACGGCGGTCATAGCGTTGGCGATACACATGATTGAGAGATTCGGCTTCAATAAAAATTGAGGTGCACTGAGGATACTCTTCAGCAATTTCTTCCTCAATACGGTCAATTGCCTGAAGAATGTCTCCTTCATCAAGTTCGTCATCAAAGGTTACGTCTAGGGTAAGAATCAAGTCGTCAGGCGACATGTACATAGACAAGATTTGACCACATTTGATAACTGCTGGATCGCTTTCGACAATAAATTCCACGTTTTCAATTGCCTTCAAGCCAAGACCCTCGCCAATAAGAAGGGATCGGGTTTCTTTTAAAAGAATAAGAGCAACAACGGCCATGATTACGCCAATGATAATAGAGGCAATTGAGTCAATTTGAGGAATGCCAAGCAAGTCGGAAAGCACGATGCCAACCAGTGCAATAACCATGCCTAATACAGCCGCGGTATCTTCGAGCAGGACGGTAAAGTTGGTAGGCGCTTTACTTTCCTTAATGTAAGAAGCAATAGACAATTCTCCACGAGCGTTATTAACGTCTTTCAAGGCAATAGCAAGCGAAACGCTTTCAAGTAGGATACCAATTACCAGAACAACAATAGCAATCAGAGGATTAGTTAATTCGTTGCCACCTGCCATGAAGGACTGGATACCTTGAATAATTACAAAGCCACCACCAAAGAAGAAGATGACTAAGGAAACTACAAAGGTGTAGAAGTATAAAAGACGGCCATAGCCGAAAGGATGTTGGAGTGTTGGAGGTTTTTTCGATGCTTTTGTTCCGATGAGAAGAAGGCTATCGTTTGCTGCGTCAACTAAGGAATGGATGCCTTCCGAGAACATAGCTGCTGAGCCAGTCATTACGGCCGCTACGAACTTTACAATAGAAACAAGTAAGCCCATACATACCGCGGCTGCAACGGTGAGATTGTTGTAGAGTTTCTTTACCGGAGATTCTTCTTCTTTTGAGATGTATTCTTTACGCTTTTCTAGAGCAAAAGAATCGGTATCGGTAACGTTTTCGTCAATGTTGTCTTCAATGTCGGGATCTCCGTGAATATAGGAAATCTCAGGGTTAGGTTCGGTCGGGCCAGAACTGTCAGAATTCATTTAGGATAATTCCTCCTTAAGGTTGGGTTTTGTTTTACAAAAAATACTAGCGTAAGCCTTTATCTTAAAGGGCCGATGAATCAAGTAATCACAAACAATCCAGTAATTAGTGCGTTACCCTAATATCTCTTCGCCAAATGCGTAGAGCTGTTCGTTGGTGTATTGAAGTGTGTAGCCGTTATTGATGCAGAATGTAATGATAGCGTCTCTGCGATTTTTGACATACAAAGGATTTGCTCCCGCGGCATGAAGCAGGCGGCTTGTCTCTTTTAAGGATAAACTCATTGCGAACGCTAACTGGAGCACCTTGTCCCGTGATGCGCCCCTGGAGCCCGTGAATATTTGGTAACCGTGGGTATCGTTTATTTGTGCTTCACGAACCACTTTTGAACGCTCTAGGTTTTTTTGGGTAAGGTACTCTTGTAGGAGTTGAGAGAGTGTTTTTTCTGAAAATGTGTGGGAGTTGAGAAATGATTCAGGGTTGGGCGAAGCAAGAAGCTCATCAAGGAGTTCTTCAGTCAAAGGATCTTGATTGGTTTTGTGCTCTGACATACGTACGCTTTCGTTTTGAGTTTAATAGCCTAGGAAAAATTATACCGTAGGTAGCTTTATGCCAGGTCAGCATTTAGCCAGGTAGGACGGTCGTTTAATGGGGATTTGCTGTGCGTCATCGTGCGTTTTGGTTTATTGCTTTTCTGATTAGGTGAACAATTTTCGCATTGAAACAAATAGTCCTATTAATTGAGTGTCATGTTGCTGGGCTTTTTTAGTGTTAGAGAAACAATAATCAATTGCGTAAAAGGTTTTTAGTCTTAGCTGACAGCTAATGAATTCTTTTGTCAGTTTTCTCATAATTGCATCTAGTCTTTTAAGGAAATTCGTATGTTTGGAGGGATTATGGGGGAAAGTTCTGAGAAGAAAAAGGGCGGAAAAGGCAAGATTATTGCAATTGTAGTAGTGGTAATTATTGCGCTCGCTCTTATTGGTGGAGCGGGTGGTAATTCTTCAAAATCCAGCTCTTCGTCTTCAGATTCTACTAAAACCGAGCAGGCAACAACTTCTTCTGCAAAAAAGGAAGAAGCATCGGTTCCTGTAGAGTACAAGAACGCACTCAAAAAGGCTCAAACCTATAGTGACGTAATGGCTATGTCAAAGCAGGGTATCTATGATCAGTTGGTAAGCGAATATGGGGAAGGCTTTACCGCAGAGGCAGCTCAGTATGCAATAGATAACTTGGACGCTGACTACAAAGCAAATGCTTTAAAGAAAGCAAAGACTTATCAGGAGTCCATGAGTATGTCTAAATCGGCAATTTATGATCAGCTGGTAAGTGAATATGGCGAGAAGTTTACTGCAGAAGAAGCTCAATACGCTGTTGATAATTTGCCTGCTTAAACAAAAGCTCGTTGCTATGTTTTTTGAGAAATGCCAGGGATATTTTCCCTGGCATTGTTTTTTATTTCTGAAACTTCTTATTGCGCTATAAGAGAGATAAGCCCAACAAGCAGAACTCCAAGTAATTCTGCTACAACAAAACCCACGATATTTACCCAAAGGTTAGGTTTGCTGTATCGGGGCACCACCTTTTCTATAAGGTCTTTAAAGCTCAACAAATATAAAACGGGCGCAATAATAAAGAACGTTACCGTCAGGTAGGCTGCTATTCGGAATCCAAAGGGTGCTGAAGAAAGCGAGGCGTTCTCCGCGGGATTCAGTGCTCCTGAAATTGAGGAAACGAAGAAAAGAGCAAAGAACACAAGAAGGACAATATCCCATGCTGTCTTTACCAGGGTGAGTGCTTTTTGTGGTAGTTTGGCGTTTTTAGTACGAGTAACACTCTTTGGTGAAGAAGGTTTCTGGGCAGTAGTTTTTTGTTTGGTGTTGTTGTTTTGTTCGGCGTATACTACCGCGTCTCTAAGTTCCAAAACGCTACCATAGCGGTCGTGCGGATCAAGAGAGGCCGCACGTGCTATCACTTCGCTAATGTTTGGGTTAATAGCTTGATGGCAAAAGTTCTGTTCACGGTCTTTGCTTGTAGGATCTTTTTTCGTAAAGCAGAAAAACAGGAGAAGAGCTAACGTGTATTCGTCGGAGCGCGTGTCAGTCTGGCTGAATCCAAACTGCTCAGGAGGCGCATAGCAGCGCGTTCCAAAATGTTGAGTGTCGGTTTCGGCTTCATCTTTGAACGAGCGGGCAATACCGAAATCAATAAGCGTGACCGTTTTTCCTGAAACCATAATATTGCTTGGCTTGAGGTCCCTATGAATAATAGGTGGCTCAAAGCGCTCGTGAAGCTCATTGACTGCTTCGCAAACTGCACTGAACAGCGCAAGTATTTCGTCTGTAGTAAGGGTAGTGGTGGTAATAACCTCTTCAAGTGTTTTGCCTGAAAGGTATTCCATGAGAACAATTCGAGAGTCCTGGGTTTCGTAGTAGTCGAAAATGCGAGGAAGATGATTGAATCGTTCTCCGTTTTGTTGGGCTTGCCAGATTTGTTTGTAAGCAAGGCCTAACGAACTGGTAGCTTGAATCTTTTTGCGAACAAAGGGTCCAAAGGTTGCGTTATTTATTCCCTGAAAGTTTACTAGTTCCGTGGTTTCGGCAGGAGATTGTTTCATTGTTTTCTCAACACGAAAGCTGTCGTTTCGTGCAAGAGAGTTCAAATATGATTCCAAGTCATTATTCATGGATGACATAGTACCACGCCAAAAAGGGATTTTAAAAAGCGAAAGGCTCCTTGTGCGGAAGGAGCCTTTCAAATAGAGAAGAAAGTAGGCACTCTCTAGGAGGCTTTCAATTCGGAAATTAAAGCAGGGACAACTTCCATAACATCGCCAACAATGCAGTAGTCGGCTACTTCGAAAATTGGTGCATTAGGGTCTGAGTTAATAGCAATGATTGCATCAGAATTATTCATGCCTGCAATATGTTGAACAGCGCCTGAAATTGCGCACGCAAAGTATAAACGAGGAGCAACCGTAGTGCCCGTTTGACCTACTTGCCTGCTTTGAGGCATCCAGCCTTGGTCAACAACTGAACGAGAACAACCAACAGTTCCGTGAAGAACTTGCGCAAGATCTTCAAGAATCTTGAAATTTTCAGCAGATTTCATGCCGCGACCACCTGAAACAATAACGTCTGCATCGGCAAGAGAAATGCCATCTTCTTTCGTTTTTGCAATAAACTCTTTCACAGTGACGCGATTGTTTTCTGGCTTGATTGTCTCGAAAATGACTTGAGCCTTATTGGTAGGATCTTCGTTTGGAAGAGGCATTACCCCAGGACGAACCGTGCCCATTTGAGGGCGGGTATTTGCGCAGAGAATCTGAGCGTACAAGTTTCCGCCAAAGGCAGGGCGCTCCCACACTACATTTTGAGTTTCAGTATCAACTGAAAGGCTGGTGCAGTCTGCAGTTAATCCTGTGTTTAAGCTTACGGCAACTTTAGAAGCAAGGTCTCTGCCGTTTGCAGTTGCGCCAATAAGAATGGTGTTTGGTTGATAGGTTTTACAGAGCTGAACAAACGCATCGCCATGGGTGTCTGCAGTGTAGTATTGATATTCTTCGCCATTGACGGCATAAATCTTTTTTGCTCCATAGCGCTCTGCAGTGCGAATAGCAGGAAGAGGATCCTTTTCGATAACTACCGCACAAACAGTTCCTTTAAGGAGTTTTGCAAGAATAGTGGCTTGGCCAAGAAGTTCGATACCAACTTTTTTAGGTTTTCCTTCCAGGCATTCAAGGTAGACCCACACTTCATTACCAGGAGTCTCTAAAGGGTTATTAAGGGTAAGAGTTTCACAGGATGGCATGAGGCGGTCCTTTCTAATTAACCAGTTTGGCATCTTTAAGGAGCGTATGAAGTTCTTGAGCTTGCTGGGTAGGCGAGCCTTCAATTTGAACCCCTTCGGCAGTTCGTTCAGGGACAAATGATGCTTTTACGCGGGTAGGTGATCCTTTTAATCCGATTTTTAACGGGTCTATTTCTGCTTCGAGCACTTCAAACGTGAGTTCAGGAACTTCTGCTTCAAGAGAATCGAGCGTGCTTTGAATAGAAGGGTATCGAGGTTTATTGGCCTCTTTTACTACAGTGCACACCAAAGGAAGCGTGGATTGAAGAATTTCGGTTCCGTCATCGGAAAGACGCTTGATTTCAACAAGCTGTGCTTGTATTGAAGCACTTTGGTTATTGGAAGTTGAACCGAGCGCCTCGTTTTGAAGCAAACCATCCAAGACAGATATTTCAGTAATTTGACTAACGCGAGGGTAATTTAGATGTTCGGCAATTGATGAGGCGGTTTGCCCAGTGTCTCCATCAATTGCCTGTTTTCCCCCAAGAATAATATCGAAACTTCCCAGGTGCTTAATTGCTGCTGAAAGGATATGGCTTGTTGCGTAGGTATCCGAACCGCCAAATTTGCGGTCGGTAATGAGGTATCCTTTATCGGCACCCATGGAAAGAGCTTCGCGAATAACTGCCTTAGCTTGTATGGGACCCATTGAAAGCGCGGTAACTTTTGCTCCGTAACGGTCCTTAAGCTGGAGAGCAAGTTCCAAGGCATGTTTATCAAATGGATTCATGATACTCGGAACGCCCTTGCGGATAAGGGTATTTTTTACTGGATCAATCTTTATTTCAGTGGTGTCGGGAACTTGTTTAATGCAAACCGCAATATTCATGATGCCTCTATTCTGCTTCTAACTCACGAGCAATAGTCATGCGCTGAATTTGATTGGTGCCCTCAAAAATTTGGAACACTTTTGCGTCGCGCATCAGTTTTTCTACTGGATATTCGCGGCTGTAACCATTTCCTCCCAGCACTTGCACTGCGTTGGAAACCACTTCTTGCATTGCATCGCCAACAAAGGCTTTGCAAATGGCGCCTTCTTTACGAATAAGGCTTCCTTCGTCAATGAGCTTCATGGTGTTATGGACAAGACAACGGGAAGCTTCTGTCTTAATTGCCATATCGGCCAAAAGTCCTTGAACAAACTGATGATGAATAATTGGTTGGCCAAATTGCTTGCGTTCTTTTGCGTAGGCAACCGCTTCGTCGAGTGCGCGTTGCATAATGCCAACGCCCATTGTGCAAACAAAAGCACGAGAAAGATTGAGTGCATTGAGGGCAATTCCCATGCCTTTATTTACTTTTCCAAGTACGTTTTCTTCTGGCACCCAAACATTGTCGAGGATTACCTCAGTTGTGTTTGATAAGCGAAGCCCCATCTTGTCTTCTTTGGCTCCAGGCGTAATACCAGGTCTGTCTGCTTCAACAATAAAGGCAGTGATGCCTCTTGATCCTGCTTCTGGTTCGGTTTTTGCAAATACGATGTAAAGAGAAGCAAGAGAACCATTAGTGATGAAGGTTTTAGATCCGTTAATCATATAGCCACCTTCATGTTTAGTGGCGGTGGTGTGCATGCTGGCAATATCGGAACCAGCATTTGCTTCAGTGAGTGCGAATGCAGCAAACTTACGCTGGTTAATGACTTCTGAGAAACGCAATGCTTGTTCTTTTGTTCCAGCAAGGATTACATTGCGAAGAGCAACAAAGGTCGTGACAAACGTGATTGCATAGCCCGCATCAACTCGTGCTAATTCTTCAAAAATCATTGCCGTAGTTTGATAGTTGAGGCCTGTTCCGCCGTACTCTTTAGGTATTTCAACGAGATGAAGTCCTAAATCAAAGCCCCACTTGAACAGTTCTTCGGGGCAAGCACCATTTCGGTCTGCTTCAGCAACGAATGGTTTGATTTCGTTTTCGGCAACTTCTCGAACTAAGTTAAGAAGTATGCGCTGTTCTTCTGTTTGGATGATTGCCATGATTCTTCTTCCCTTAATTTATATTACTTTTCCTATAGAAAAAGGAAAATTAATAGGAACTGACGAATATATTACACGTAAGGAAAGATTAGGCAATGTGCTTTTGCATAGAAAAAAAAGATGAAATTACAAAGAGAAGGGATTCTTCGAGTGAGAAACGAAATGAAGGGTGATGCTTTCATGGAAGATAACAGCACTGCTTTTTCGCGAACTTTTACCCTCAAGCAGATGCACGTAATGCCTGCCTGAACAGCCTTTTCAGTTTTTACCGAAAAGCTGAAAATTGGAAATGAGAAAAGCGACAATAGCTATCGAAGCAAGGAATGATTGATGTCTTTTTCGTGAGAGAAAAAACCTATAACCAATACTTTACAATTTATTGATTTGTTTTATAGATTTAGCAAGTTGCTCCATTTTTGCGGGCGAGCGGATGGGTAATTGGATAAGAACATGAGCGAAAGCGTGGGCAGAAAAAGCGAATGGAAAAAGAAAAACTTGGGCAAAATGAGCCGAGTGAAAATGGCGAGTGAAACAAACTGAGTGAAACAAGATGGATGAAGCACGCGAGCGAAAAGAAGCTCACCAAAGGTGGTGAGCTTCTTGATGGCAACATTATGAATGTCTGGTTTCTAGAGAGCCGAGCGCGCAAAAGCTAAAAGGTTGCGTGCTTGGATTCCAAAGCCAGTGCTTGCTGGATTTCAAAACTAGCGCTCTGATTCCAAACCAGCATGCGCTTGAACACTAAAGAGATGTGTGCTTGGCTAATGGTTTAATTCGCCAAACAGAAGAGACTAGTCAAAAACCTCCACTAAGGTAATTTCGAAGTTTAAGTCTTTGCCAGCCATTTCGTGGTTCATGTCAAAAACAATGTTTTCAGAGTCAAGACTTACTACCTTTGCAGGGAAAGGACGGCCGCCAGGGCCCTGTAAGTATACGGTTTCTCCAACAGGAAGATCTTCTGCGCCTGGAAGGTTTGCAACTGGAACGGTCTGAACCATTTCTTCGCTCCATTCGCCATATGCCTGAGCGGCAGGGATATGAACCTTTTTGGTTTCGCCAGGAGCCATTTCGTTTACAGCCGCGTCAAAACCTTCAATCATCTGACCAGCCATGCAGATAAACTCGAGTGGTTCGCCGCGATCGAAGCTGGAGTCAAATTTTGTGCCATCATCAAAAGTGCCAATGTAGTGCGCGCGAACGCGCTTTCCTTCATTGCTCATGTAGTTCACCTTTCAAAGTGTGATTAAGCTTTTACGTTTGTGTCCGTTCATTATAAGGAAACACGAGGAGATTAGGATAAAAAATGCCTAATCCTTTCATAGTTATGCCGTTTAAATAGTAAGGATTGGTGCTTGGCAATCTTATATAGAGAAGCCTTGGCAAAAAGAGTAAACTTTAACGATTATGAGAACTTGCCGAACTGTTCGAAAAATGCTCAGCATTTGAGGTTTGAATAGGATGGCAACAAGACACTGGAAGGTGAGAAGAATGGGATTAAAAGTTGGAATTGTGGGTGCAGCTGGCTATGCAGGGGCAGAACTGGTCCGACTTCTTTCCCGACACCCTGAGTTTGATCTTGTTTGCGTTACGTCAAATTCTGATAAAGGCCAGAAAGTAACCGATTTATACCCAGCACTTCTTGATGTATGTGACCTTGTTTTTGAGAGTCATGACACTGAAAACTTAGCAAAGTGTGATGTGGTATTTATGGCAACCCCTCATACGGTTGCTATGGATATGGTGCCTGAACTGCTTAAGCGTTATACCGCTGTTTTTGATCTGTCGGCAGACTACCGTTTAGATAATGTTGAAACCTTTGAGAAATGGTATGCGCCTCATACTTCTCCTGAGTTGTTGGAGATTCGTGCTTTTGGTTTGCCTGAGCTATTTCCTCACGACTTGCATCAGATGAAGCACGTTTACGATTCAGGTTGTGAGACTTTGGTGGCATGCGCAGGCTGCTACCCAACAGCCACGTCTCTTGCTGCTATGCCTGCAATTGAGTTAACCGAAGGCGTAGTTGTTGTTGATGCTATTTCAGGCATTACAGGTGCTGGGCGTACACCAAGTCAGCGTACTCATTTCTGCAGCGGTAACGAAAACTTTGAGGCATACGGCGTGTCGAGCCACAGGCACACTCCTGAAATCGAGCAGATTTTAGGTCTCGAAGACCGCTTGGTCTTTACGCCGCATCTTGCTCCTGCTTCAAGGGGATTACTCTCTACGGTGACTATGCGTTTGACTGAAGAAGCATTCGAAAACTTTTCGCTCGAAGATATTCATAAGCGCTATGTTGAGAAATATGACAATGACCATTGTCCGTTTGTTAAGGTGTTGCCACTTGGTCAGCAACCAAAAACCTCTTCGGTAGTAGGAACAAACTATGCTCACATTGGTCTTGCGCTTCACAAACCAACTCGATCTTTAATTGCTACTTGTGCAATTGATAATCTACTGAAAGGCGCCGCTGGTCAGGCGCTTCAGTGTGCAAATATCGTGTGTGGTTTCCCTCAGACTCTTGGCTTGGAGGCAACGGGAACCGCAATTTAACATCAGCCACGAAAAGAAGTAGGTTTAAGTGGTGGGCATACCAACAATAAACCAGCCTTCTTTTCTTTATTGGATAGAGGATTAACTATGACAGTAACTTACGAAACCATTGAAGACGGAAATGTTTGTTCCGCTCAAGGCTTCAGGGCGGGAGGGATTCATGCAGGCTTTAGAGCTGAACCAACACGTCTTGATGTGGCATTGGTAGAAGCAGACGAATTGTGCCCTGCAGCCGCTACGTTCACCAAGAATGTGTTCTGCGCAGCGCCTGTTACCGTTTCTCGGGAACATTTAGATAACGTGAATTATGGATTTGCTCGTGCAGTGGTAATCAACTCTGGTACCGCAAATGCTGCAACAGGTTATATTGGTCTGGAGGCTTCTCGGGAAACATGCGCTATTGTTGCAGATTCAGTTGGATGTGCCGAAGAGGATGTTTTGGTGGCTTCAACTGGCGTTATTGGCCAGCTTCTCAAAACGGATCCATTCAAAACGGCTATCCCTTCACTCCATGAAAGCCTTTCAGCTGATAGAGGTCATGAAGCTGCTCGTGCAATCATGACTACCGACACCGTGCCAAAAGAGGAAGCAATTTGCTACAAAACTCAAGACCCAACATATCAAGGTGCAACTTTTACGATTGGCGGCATGTGTAAAGGCGCAGGCATGATCATGCCAAATATGGCAACCATGATTGCGGTACTTACTACCGACGCTCCTGTTTCTTCAAAAGCACTTCACAGCGCACTTGTTGAGGCAGTAAACGTGAGCTTTAATAAGGTTACGGTTGATGGTGATACTTCAACCAATGACTCCTGCTTCATTTTTGCTTCTGGTAAAGCGGTTTTGCCAGATGCTCCTTTGATTGAAGAAGGTAGCGTTGCCTATGAGGAATTTGCTGAAGGCTTGAAGCAAGTTGCCCAGAAAATGGCACGCAAGATGGCATCTGACGGTGAAGGCGCAACCAAGTTAGTAACGGTAAAGGTGACTGGTGCGGTAAATGATGACGAGGCGGAGCTTGCGGCAAGAACTGTAGCAAACTCTCCTTTGGTAAAAACTGCAATTTATGGCCATGACGCAAATTGGGGTAGAATTGCGGGTGCTTTAGGCAGGTCAGGCGCAACTTTTAAGCAGGAAGATGTTTCTATTGATATCATGGGAATTCCTGTTTGTCGTGATGGTTTAACTGTAGAATTCAGCGAAGAGGAAGCTTTGCGCAGATTCGAACTTCCTGAAATTGTTTTGGAAGCTGATTTGGGTGCTGGCAGCGGCCAAGCTACCATGTGGACCTGCGATTTTTCCCACGACTATGTATCAATTAATGGAGACTATAGATCATGAAATATGCAAAAGATACCGGAAGGGTTCTAGATCCTATAACAGCAGATGTTTTAACTGATGCATTTCCGTGGATAAAGAATATTACGGGTAAAACGGTAGTAATTAAATATGGCGGCGCAGCAATGATTGACAATGAGTTGCGCGATGCGGTGATGAGCGATATTGTCATGCTCAAGATTATGGGCGTTAATCCGGTAATTGTTCATGGCGGCGGCCATGCTATTAATAAGAATATGGAAATCTTTAAGATTCCTTTTACGTTTAAGAATGGTCAGCGTGTTACTTCCGATGAGGCTATGGAAGTAGTGAAGATGACCTTAGTTGGCAAGGTAAACGAAGAGCTTGTTCGCTCCATGAATGCTCATGGCAATTTGGCTGTTGGCATCAATGGTTCCGATGCGGGCACTATTATTTCGAAAAACCTTGATCCAGAACTTGGACGTGTTGGCTTTGTTAAAGAAGTAAACGCAGATCTCATCAACACGCTTATCGAAGCAGATTATGTGCCAATCATTGCTTCAGTTGGTTTAGGAACTGATGGCGGTTCCTACAACATTAATGCTGACATTGCTGCGGGTTCTATTGCAGGAGCAATTGGCGCTCATAAGATTCTCTTCTTGACTGATGTTGATGGCTATTATGAAGATTTTGAAGACAAAACTTCTCTTGTTTCCAACATGACACTTGATGAAGCACGAGAATTAGTTGAGTCGGGCAAGGCTGCATCAGGTATGATTCCAAAGCTAAATTCCTGTATTCATGCGTTGGAAAATGGCGTATTCCGTGCTCATATTGTCAACGGAACAACTCCTCATGCTATCTTGCTTGAATTGCTTACTTCCGCAGGTGTTGGTACGGTAATTCATGCAACTGATGAAGCTTGTTTGTACGATACGCATCCTTTAGGAATTTTGGCTTCTCGTCTAATCGAAAACCTTTAGAATATCCGGATACTCGTGAAAGGAATTCTCCATGGGATTTAATGAAACTAAAAAACTAGAACAGCGTTTTGTAATGAAAACCTTCGCTCGCAAACCAGTGATGTTTGTTGAGGGCAAGGGAATGGAATTAAAAGACGATTGTGGTAATACTTACTTGGATTTTATTGCGGGTATTGGAGCCGATTCCTTGGGCCATTGTCATCCTGCGGTAGTAAAAGGCATTAAAGAACAGGCTGAAAAACTGATTCATGTTGGCAATTACTACTACATTGAGCATCGTGCTGAAGTAGCAGAGATTATTTCTAACATGCTTAACGAATGTGTGCCAGGATTCTTCCGTGCACCATGGCCTGTGTTCTTCGCAAACTCTGGTGCTGAAGCTAACGAATGCGCTATCAAGCTCGCTCGTTTGTACCAGCGTAAGGTTAACCAAAACCCAAATGCTCAGACCATTATTACCTTTGATGGCAGCTTCCATGGCCGTACTCTTGCAACACTTGCAGCAACTGCTCAGCCAGCAAAGCAAGAAGCATTCCAGCCTTTGCCTCAGGGCTTTATGAGTGTTCCAATGAACGACTTAGAGGCTATGCGTAAAGCACTCTTCGACAATATGGGCACCATTGCTGCTGTTATGATTGAGCCTATTCAGGGCGAAGGCGGCGTAAAGCCTTGCGATGGAGACTACATGTTTGAAGTTTGCAAAATAGCACGCCAGATGGGTGTTTTGATTATTGCAGACGAAGTTCAGACTGGTTTTTATCGCTGTGGTGAAAATCCATTCATGTTCCAGAATTTGGGTATCACTCCAGACATTATCACTATGGCAAAGGGTATTGCTTCCGGTTTCCCAATGGGCGCTTGTGCTGCTCGTATTGAGGTAGCTGAAGCATTTGAACCTGGTGATCACGGCTCAACCTTTGGTGGTTCTAACTTGGCAATGGCTGCTGCTCATGCAACCTTGTCAACCTTATCAAAGGGCGCTTTTGACACTCGTGTAACTGAAACGGGCGATTACTTCGCAGAGAAACTCTCTCAGTTAGATGACATTGTTGAAGTGCGCGGAAGCGGTTTGATGATTGGCGCAGACTTGAAGGAAGATTTGGACGCTCATCGTGTTGTTGAAGAAGCTCTTGGTGAAGGCTTCGTTATCAATGCAACTGGTCCTCATACCTTGCGTTTCCTTCCTCCATTGATTTGCGAAACCTACCATATCGATCAGCTTATTGACGCTTTGCCTGAAATTTTCGAAGAAGCACGCGAAGAAGATTAAGAGCTTTCAAAGTAAAAGGCTTGCAAAGTTTTCTCTTTTATTAATGCATAGTAAAAGAGAATGATTTACTATTACAAAGTTACGGTACTTGACTAAAGAACAAACGAAAGAATACAAAAGCCAAAGAAAGGTAAAAACGATGGCAAAAGATAAATGTGTTCTTGCATACTCTGGTGGTCTTGACACTTCAGTATGCATCAAATGGCTCCAGGAAGAAAAAGGCCTTGACGTAATTGCAGTTGTTGGCGAAGTAGGCCAGGAGCATGACGGCCTTGAGGCAGTAAAGGCTAAGGCTTTGCGCACAGGCGCTCTTGAGTGCTATGTTCTTGATATGCGCGAAATCTTCGTAAACGAATACTTGGATAAAGCTCTTGCTGCAAATGCAATGTTTGAGCAGAAGTATCCATTGGTTTCCGCATTGTCTCGTCCGCTTATCTCTAAGCATTTGGTAGATATTGCTCATAAAACGGGCGCAAAATATATTGCTCATGGCTGCACTGGTAAGGGAAATGACCAGGTTCGCTTTGAGACTTCTATCAAGGCTCTTGATCCAGATATCGAAATCATTGCTCCTGTTCGCGAATGGGATCTTAAAACCCGTAATGAGGAGATGGACTGGGCAGCTGCTCATGGTGTAGAGGTTCCTACTTCTAAAGAGAATCCTTACTCTATCGATGACAACCTTTGGGGTCGTGCAATTGAGTGTGGTGTTTTGGAAAACCCATGGAACATGCCTCCAACCGATATCTACACTATGACTGTTCATCCTGAAGAAGCTCCTGACCAGGCAACGTTCGTTGAGGTTTCTTTCAATGCAGGTATTCCTTGCGCTCTTGATGGCGAAGAGATGTCTTATTGGCAGATCATTGAAAAGATGAATCAGATTGCTGGCTCAAACGGTTTTGGTCGTATCGACATGATTGAAAATCGTATGATTGGCGTAAAGAGCCGTGAGTGCTATGAAGCTCCAGGCGCTTTGTCTCTTATTGCTGCTCATCGTGCATTGGAAGAGATGTGTCTTGAGCGTGAAGTAATGCGCTATAAGTATCATGTAGAGCTTGATTGGGCAACTCTTGTTTATAACGGACAGTGGTTCAGCCCACTTAAGGCAGCTCTTGATGCATTCTTGAAGCAGACTCAGAAGTGCGTAACTGGTACTATCCGCTTGAAGTTCTACAAGGGTACTTGCACGGTAGTTGGTCGCAAGTCTGACTTCTCTTTGTATGACTATGGTTTGGCAACTTATGACTCAGCAGACACCTTTAACCATGCAGCTGCAAAGGGCTTTATTGAGCTTTACAGCCTGAGCACTACCACTTGGTCTGCAAACCGTCGTACACAGGGAATTACTGACGGCGAATAATTAGCAGGTTAAAAGGGAATCGGGAGATACTTCATGGCTTTATGGTCTGGTCGTTTTGAACAGGGAGTTAGCGAATTTACTCAGGAATTTGGCGCTTCGTTGATGGTAGATAAAGCAATGTACCATCAGGATATTGCTGGTTCTTGTGCTCATGCGCGTATGCTTGCTGCTCAAGGTGTTATTTCAGAAGAAGACGCGAACAAGATTGTGGCTGGTTTGGCAGAAATCGAAGCACAGATTGATGCGGGAGATTTTCAATTCGACATCAATAATGAAGACATTCATATGTCAATTGAAAAAGTTCTTACTGAAAACATTGGTGATGCGGGAGCGCGTCTCCATACTGGCCGTAGCCGTAATGATCAGGTATGCACCGACACTCGTCTTTACGCTAAAGAGTTAGCTCGTGAGCTACTCCAGGTTAACATTGCGCTGAGAAGCGCTTTAATGGGTGCAGCAAAGAAGTACTTCGGAGTTATCCTTCCAGGATATACTCACTTGCAGCATGCTCAGCCAGTACTTCTTTCTCACCACTTTATGGCTTACTACTGGATGTTTACTCGTGACTTCCAACGTTTGTCTGACGCGTTTGCTGCTGCAGACATGAACCCTTTGGGTTGTGCTGCACTTGCGGGCACTACCTATCCACTTAATCGTGAACAGACCACCGAAGATTTGGGCTTTTCAGCAATGATTCCTAACTCTCTTGATGCGGTGTCTGATCGCGATTTTTTGCTTGACTTGAACTATGCCTGCAGCGTTTCTATGATTCATCTTTCTCGCTTATGCGAAGAAATTATTCTTTGGTCTACCTCCGAATTTGGCTTCATCACTTTGTCGGATGCGTATTCAACAGGCTCTTCTATCATGCCTCAGAAAAAGAATCCTGACTTTGCAGAGCTTATCCGTGGAAAGAGCGGCCGTGTAGTAGGTGACTTGATTGCTCTTCTTATTACCTTGAAAGGTTTGCCTCTTGCTTACAACAAGGATCTTCAGGAAGATAAGGAAGGTGCCTTCGATGCAGCAAAAACCTTATATGATTGTTGTATTTGCATGGAAGGCATGATTGATACCATGAAGGTTAATGAAGAGGCTATGCTTGCTCAGGCAAAGAAAGGCTATCTTGCTGCAACTGATGTTGCTGACTATCTTGCTAAAAAAGGCATGCCTTTCCGTAATGCTCATGAGGTTGTTGGCCATTTGGTATTGCTTTGCGATAAGCGCGGATGCGATTTGGACGACCTGTCTTTGGAAGACTTCCAAAACGAGAGCAGCCTTTTCGAAGCTGATATTATTGAATGCTTAGATTTGGAATCTATTGTTGCAGCACGCACTACTTATGGCGGAACAGGCCATAAGGCGGTAGAAGAGCAGATGGAATTGGCTTCAGGTCAACTTGAACAGGATAAAATTACCCTCGAAAATATGTAGGTCTTCCGCTAATCCTGTTATATCTGCGTAAACCTTATTCTGTATTTATCGGGCGTGGTAGAATGATGATTATCTGTAATTTGGAGGTAATATGTCATCCCACGCTCGTCATTCGAGAAACTCAAAAAAACGTCAACCGTTTCTAAAGTTTTTAATTGCTTTAGGACTTCTTGTTATTCTTATGGGCATTGGCGGCATTGCTGCCTTTGCAGTTGGTGCTTCGTGGCTTCAGGATCTTCCTGATTACGAAGATTCAAGTCAGTACAACTATTCTTCAAAAACAAAAGTGTATGCAAATGACGGGGAAACCCTTCTTGCAGAGTTTTATCTAGAGAATCGTGAGCCAGTGGCTCTTGATCAAATTTCTGACTATGTAATTAAAGGCACTATCGCAACAGAAGACGAACGCTTCTATGAACATAGCGGTGTTGATATTTTAGGTATCGGTCGTGCGCTCTTGGTAAATATTACGGGTGGCGCTAAAGAAGGCGCTTCTACTATTACTCAGCAGTTCGTTCGCAATACGGTTCTTGCTGAAGAGGCAACTGAATCAACCTTGAAGCGTAAAGTTCGTGAAGCATACATTTCTTTGAAGCTTGAAGAGATGTATAGCAAGGATGAGATTTTAAACATGTACCTCAATACCATTAACTACGGTAGTGGTGCGTATGGTATTGAATCGGCGGCTCTTCGCTATTACTCTAAACCGGCATCTGAGTTGGATATTGTTGAATCGGCCACTCTGATTGGTATTCCTCAGTCTCCAACGTACAACAATCCAATTGATCACCCTGATAACTGTCTTGCCCGTCGTAATGTTGTTTTGCAACGTATGCTTTCAAATAACGTTATTACTCAAGAAGAATATGATGAAGCAGTTGCTACTCCATTAACTCTTAACGTTACTGATAGTGGTGAGGCAAACGACGGCATTTATAAGTACGAATACTTCACCAGCTACGTTCGTGATTCCTTGTTAGAGGAATACACTACCGACGAGCTTTTCAAGGGCGGTCTTACCATTATTACTACCTTAGATCCTGACACGCAGGACAAGGCAGAAGCGGCTGTAAACAACTACGTTTCTCGTTTGAACGATAATATCGAAGGTGCTTTAGTTGCAGTTGACCCAGACACGGGCTATATTAAAGCTCTTGTTGGCGGTCGTGATTATCGCGAGAATCAATTCAACTTAGCAACTCAGGCAAAACGTCAGCCAGGCTCGTCTTTTAAGACCTTTACCACTTTGGCAGCTTTGGATAAGGGTATTTCTCCTGAAACAAACTTAGATTGTGAAGGAACTGTCAATATTAACGGATGGTCGGTTCATAACTACGGTAATAGTGATTATGGTGTTCGTACCTTCGCAAATGCTCTTGCTATTTCTTCCAATACTGGCTTTGCTGAACTCGTAACTGAGATTGGTCCTCAAGCTTTAGTTGATATGGCTAAGAAATGCGGCATTGAACAGGATCTTCAGGCATATCCTTCATTGACCTTGGGCGCACAAGAAGTAACTGTTCGTGAAATGGCCCAAGCGTACGCAACTATTGCAAATGGCGGTACGTATCGCAAGGCAATTTGTGTTGAAAAGATTATCAACGCAAATGGCGAAGTAGTATTTGAAGCTGATACTACAGGCGAAAAGGTACTTGATACCTCACTTACGCAGGCGGCAACCGATATGCTTCGTGGCGTTGTTACCAGCGGTACTGGTCGCGGTGCTTATATTGGAAGTCAGGACGTTGCGGGTAAAACTGGTACTTCCGAAAACTGGCGTGACAAATGGTTCTGCGGAATTACCCCACAGCTTTCAGTAGCTATTTGGATTGGCGGACGAGAAGAAGTACAGATGTCTTCTTCTATTTCTTGTGATGGTATTTTCGGCAACTTCATGAGGGCTTATATGCAGAATCATGATAGCGAGAAATTCCCAACAAGCACTACCCAGTTGAAGTACACCATTTTCGATATCGGTCATGGCGCTTATAGTGACAACGAAGATAATCCTGAGAAGGAAGGCGAAGAGGCGCCAGCAACAGAAGAAGAAACAACTACTGAAACTCCTGAAGAAGGAACAACTCCTGAAGAAGGAACAACTCCTGGTGAAGGAACAGGTGGTGCTGGTGGCGGAGCTGGCACTGGAACCGGCGGTGAAACGGGATCCGGTGGTGGCACTGGAACCGGCGGTGGTGCTGGCGAAGGTTCCGGTGGAGGTGCTGACCCTGGTGGCGCTGGCGGTGAAGGCGGTACCGGCTAAGGTGTCCGCACTGGTGACGGAGGTTACACCGGCTAAGGTACTGACTCTGGTGAATCAGGCGGAGAATGACTCTCATAAACTACGGGGCTCGAGAGTTTGCTCGCTCGAGCCTCTTTGTAATAACGTTGGTTAATGATTATTGATACTCTTGGAAGGAACTCATGAAAAAGCGCATTATTCTTGCATGTGTGTTGTGTATAACATGTCTTTGTTTGCTCGTAGGCTGTGGTGCTTCTGCGGCTCAGAACGATGAACAATCAAAGAATCGCCAATATATGACTTCAGTAAACTCAATTATGGACACCATCAAGACTGACTTGGAAGGCTTTTCTGACGTAGTGAAGTCGGGTGAAGTTGTCTCTCTTGACTCTCAGCTCAAAGATGTTCAAAAGCAGGTTGAGAACCTGAAGGCTCTTGAGGCTCCTGAGGATTTGAAGAGCGTTCACGAATCTTATGTTTTAGGCGCTGAAGAACTTCAAACCGCTCTCAATGAGTATGTCGATCTTTACCAGAAAATGAAGCTTGAGGGAGGAAGCCTTAACGCTGATTCTCTTGCTTCTATTCAACAGCATTATGATGCAGGTATAGCAGCACTTAAGGATGCCGATAATAAAGCAAGCCAAGCTTAAGACAGGTACGCTTCTCTAAAGCACCAAGGCGTGTCTTCTTTGAGTTTGCCGGCAATCAAGAGTGCTCGTGTGTAAACCGGTGCTTGCTTATTAGTTGAACGAGTGCTTGCATTAAGCGTTGTATTGGAATGGATAAAAGAATTCAAGCTCTTTTGTCTGTAATAAACGTAGTGATTAATAGGAATACGATCATCGGATAACGGTGGTCGTATTCTGGTGTATTGAGATATAAGGAAAATCATGACACAAAACACAATTCCTTCAGTAGAACTCCTTGCTCCTGCGGGAAATATGGTGTGCCTCCATGCGGCAGTACGCGCAGGTGCTAATGCAGTATACCTAGGTGCGGGATCGTTTAACGCACGAAGGGGTGCGGATAATTTTTCGTTAGAGGAATTAAAAGAAGCGTGTGATTACGCTCATCTTCGTGGGGTAAAGGTCTATCTCACCTTAAATACGGTGGTTCTTCCTTCTGAACTTCCTGATGCAATGGAGCTTGCTCGCCAGGCATATCGTGCTGGTGTGGACGCTTTTATTGTTCAGGATTTGGGTATTGCTCAGGAGATTGCTCGTACCATAAAAGGAGCTCGTCTTCATATTTCTACCCAAATGAATATTCATAATAGTGATGGTTTACGTGCGGTTGCTGCATTAGGGGCAAAGCGCATTACGTTAGCTCGTGAACTTTCACTTGAAGAAATTCGTGTGCTAGCTGATGAAGCAGAAGAGCTCGGCGTTGAGTTAGAGAGCTTTGCACACGGTGCGCTCTGTATTTGCTATTCGGGCCAATGCTTCATGTCTTCTTTGATTGGTGGCAGAAGTGCTAACCGTGGACGTTGCGCACAAGCTTGCAGGCTTCCGTACACCTTGCATAATCGTGCCTTGCATACAAAAACTCTTCCTTCGCCAGGAGAGCATCTTTTATCACCAAAAGACTTATGTACTGCACCTATTTTGTCTCAGTTGTTAGAGGCAGGCGTTACTTCATTAAAGATTGAAGGCCGTATGAAATCTCCTGAATACGTCTCGAGCGTAGTGGGAGTGTATCGTCAGATTCTCGACCGTGTGCTTGAGAGTGCTGCTCAGAAAAACGGCTTTTTGGAAGATGATGCTCAGGACAATGTCATCCAGAATTGTAATGCACAGGAAGATACTGCCCAGAGTAACGAACTTCAGGCTCAAGCAGGAAGCTTCGCAAACAGTACGGTAAGCCCTGCTCCAACCGATGAAGAAATGCAGATTCTCTCAGAGGCTTTTAGTCGTGGTTTTACCACTGCATATTTGGAGGGGAATCGTGGTAACGAAATTATGAGCTACGGTAGACCAAACAACCGAGGTGTGTTTATTGGTCGCGTTGAGCAGGTTTCAAACCAGGGAGTAGTTCTCAGTGTTGAGGACGAAATCAATCAGGGTGATGTTATTGAGTTCTGGACTAATCGAGGCCACTTTACTCATGTTATTAATGAAGTTCGCCTTAATAAAAAAGGACAGCTTCTGGTTAAACCAGAGCGTCCGGTAGGTAAGGGAGATCGCGTTTTCCGTGTTCGTAATGCAGCAGCTGCATTTGTAGATGATGATAAAGAGCCACGTGTTCCTATTCGTGGTTGGGCAAACATACGCATTGGTATGCCGCTTATGATTCATTTTGAAACGCTTGATGGTGCATATGCTGCCGAGCTTACCGGCAGTGACGTTGAGCCTGCACGTACTAAAGCGATTACGAAAGAAGATGTGTACAGCCATATTAATCGTATGGGTTCAACTCCTTTTGTTATTAAGGAACTTGATATTGAACTTGACCAGGGTGCAGGAATTGGCTTTTCTGCCTTGCACAAACTTCGCAGTGCGGTAGCTTCTCAGCTCGAAAGCGCTATTCTTGAGCACTATAACCAGCGTAGCCTTGAGCGCGTAAAAGAGCGTCCTTTTGACCCTCGTATTCGAAAAGGAAGTTGTAAGGTAGCTGTTTTGGCAACTAATCCTGCAACTGCACGTGCAGCAAAGAAGGCTGGCGCGGATTTGATTTACGTTCCAGTTTTGAATTATCGTCGCGGCGAAGCAATTATTGCAGGCCAGCTATCGGGTACTTCTGAACAAGCGGGCTATCCAAATAAGTGCATTCCTGTTTTGCCAACAGTAAATCATATGTTTGACGAACAGAAGCGCAACGGATTCGATATCTATAAGCGTGTATCTGAGGGAAAACAAGTAATGGCAGAAAACATTGGCCAGCTCCTACACTGCGCGGAAATGGGCGCATTGGTGGAGGTTGGTCCACATATTCCGGTTACTAATCGTCTCGATTTGCAGACTATGGCAGATTTTGGCGCGCAGAGAATCTGGTTATCTCCTGAGCTTTCTCTTGTTCAGATTGAAGAGCTTGGCGAAGTGAGCCCGGTTCCTTTAGGAGTAACCATCATGGGTGCTAATGAACTTATGATTACCGAACATTGTTTGCTTATGAGTCAAGGACCTTGCAATCAGGATTGTAAGAATTGTGCTCGCAGAAAGAGCCCTCATTATCTTAAAGATCGTAAGGGTTACGAAATGCCGGTTATTACCGATTGCAACGGACGAAGCCACTTATACAATGCCGTGCAGTTAGACATTGCTCACGTAATGCCTGAACTTATTCGCGCGGGCGTTTCGGCGGTAATGGTTGATACTACTTTGATGAATGTTTCTGAGGTAACTAAAAAGGTAGCTCGTGCGGTTCGTGCGCGCGATATTGCCCTTAAATCGGGAGATAAGGTTTCTAAGGCAGAAGGAGCAACATCTGGTCACTTGTTCCGCGGTGTTTCATAGAGACTGTGATAGAATTTCTTGCCGTATAGAAAGAGGATTACATGATTTCAGCAGAAGAACAATTCCATATTATCCAATCGGGCGTTGCTCAGATTGTTCCTGAAGAAGCCTTAATGAAGAAGCTTAAAAAAGGAGTACCTCTCAATATTAAACTTGGTGTAGATCCAACTGCTCCTGATATCCATATTGGCCATGCAGTTCCTTTAAGAAAGCTTCGTCAGTTCCAGGATTTAGGTCATAACGTTATTTTGATTATCGGTGACGGTACAGCGCGTATTGGAGATCCTTCAGGCAGAAATTCTACCCGTCCTCAGCTTTCGGGCGAACAAATTGTTCATAATGCTCAAACCTATGTTGATCAAGCATTTAAGATTCTTGATCCAGAGAAAACCACTCTTCGTTTTAACTCCGAGTGGATTCTATCTCTTGGTATGGAAGAACTTCTCAAGATAATGGCAAACTTCACTGTTGCGCGCATTCTTGAACGTGATGACTTCCATAATCGTTACACCAGCGGATTGCCAATCAGCTTGCATGAGTTTATGTATCCAGTTATGCAGGCATACGACTCAGTAGTTATCGAAGCCGACGTTGAACTTGGCGGTACTGACCAGCTCTTCAACTTGCTTGCAGGCCGTGAGCTTATGGAAAAATCTGGCATGGAGCCACAGGTTTGCCTCACCTTGCCTTTGCTTGAAGGTACTGATGGCGTTAAGAAGATGTCGAAGAGTTATGGCAACTATATTGGCTTAACTGATGAGCCTGCTGATATGTTCGGCAAAGTTATGTCCATTCCTGACGATATTATGGTTAAGTATTATCGCTTGGCTTCTACCGTTTCTGTTGACGAGATTGATCGTATTGAAGCAGGTCTTGCTTCTGACGAACTTCATCCAAACAAGGTAAAACGCGCTTTGGCTGCTAATATTGTTTCTGCTTATTGGGGAGACGAAGCTGCGCAGGCTGCAGAAGAAGCGTTTGACAACTTGTTCAAGAGGCACGAAATACCAGAGGATATTCCAGAATTCGCTGCCGACTTAACACCTAATGCTGAAGGCTTAGTTTACGTTGCTAAGATTATTGCTGATGCAAAAATGACTCAGTCTGTTGGTGAAGCACGTAGGTTAATTGACGGCGGCGGCGTAAAAATCAACGGAGAAGCATTGGCTGCTAAATCCTACAACGTTGCGCCAGAAAAACTTGAAGGTGCGGTTATTCAGGTAGGCAAGCGCAAGTTCATTCGCTTGGTATAAAGCGTAAAGGCATTTGCGCTTACAGAATGAAGCTTTCCAGGTCCTCAGGAACATAGACTGCTCCCGAGAAGTATTTCTTCGCTTCAGCGGTATAGAGCTCTTTTCTATGAGGATAGGTATCTTCTTCCGTGTGATACAACACTAAATTCGCTATGTTAAGCATTTCGGCCACTTCTGCTGCATCTTTTGCAGTGGAGTGGCTTATTTCATAGGGATGGTATTTATCTGCTTGAGAAAATAGACAGAAAGCTTCATGAAGAAGCCAAGTACAGTTGCGAACAAAAGGCTCACAACAAGGGCGATAAGGCTCGTCCCCGCAGCAGGCAAGTGTTTTGCCGTTCTCGAAGGACAAAACGAATCCAAACTGGGTAGCTTTCTGAGAGCCCATATCAAAGGCTTGAGCAGTATTGCCAAGAGCAAAAAACGTGTCTTTATGATTAAGAGCTATTAAGTGGATTCGCTTGTTTATAAGTTCGCTTTCAACAGGACGAAGGAGGTTGGTTGCCATCTGCGTAAGAAGGTCAATTACCTCGGTATGAGAATAAATTGAGACATCCCCTTCGAAATTGTCATCAATAATATCGTTAGCAACTCTGCGAATGTACCAAATAATGCCCAAAAGATGATCGATGTGCTTATGGGTAACAAATACGGTGCGAATGTTTTGCCAGTCATATCCTGCTTTTTCTATTTGATTAAACAAATAGTTTCCGCCGCCTCCATCAACAAGAAAGAGCTCCTGGTTTTCCTCAAGGAGAAAGCAGGTGTTGAAGTATTTGAAGGTAAGCGCATGGCCTGTGCCAAGCAAGGTAAGTTTCATGGTTAACCACCAATCTTCTCCATAAGGATGATAGATTCCACATGGTTGGTATGAGGGAACATATCTACCGCTTGAATACGCTTGATTACGTATCCTTTATGAGCAAGATATTCCGCATCGCGTACTTGAGTTTTTGGGTTGCAGGAAATATAGACAATGCGTTTTGGATTCATGGCAGCTGCAGCCTCGAGAAACGTTTCAGTTGAACCTGCACGAGGTGGATCCATGAGCAACACGTCAATTGTCTCTTCGTTAGAAGCAAGGCGATTCATGAACTCGCTGGCGTCTTCTGCAAAGAATTGTGCGTTCTCAATTCCGTTATGCAGTGCATTGTTGCGTGCATCTACAATAGCATCTTCAACAACATCCATGCCAATTACTCGTTTAGCACAAGCTTGAGGGTTTTCGGGAAGACCTGCTGCAGCAACTAATCCGATAGTTCCTGTTCCGCAATATGCATCCAATACCACTTCACTGCCGGTGAGTTGGGCAAAATTTATTGCACTTCGATAGAGCACTTCGGTTTGAGTGGCGTTGACTTGATAGAACGAGTGGGAAGAAATGCGGAAGCTTAAGTTGCAGAGGGTATCAAGAATGAAGCCAGGACCATATAAAGTGCGTTCTTTTTCGCCCAGAATCACATTAGTTTGGCGAGTGTTTATGTTCTGAACTACCGTTGTGATAAATGGACATTTCTTTACGAGTTCTTTCGTAAACGCTTTTGCACGAGGAAAAATGTTTTCGTTGGTAACTAAGGTAACCAACACTTCGTTACTGTTGTGACCTACACGCACAATAGCATGACGCATAAAGCCTTCACCGGTGTCTTCGTTATAGGCATCAATATTGAAGCGCGCCATAAGATCACGGATGGTAAGGATAACTTGTTTGGCATTCTTGTTTTCAAGGAGACAAGAATCGGAAGGAATAATTATGTGGGTTCCTTCTTTATACATGCCGCATAGAACTTCATAGGGAAGCGTTTTATGTCGGGTGTTTTGCTGAGCTTGTGACTTTTTGAGTTTTCGTCCAGGAGCATAAGGAGAAACCACTTTGTTTCGGTAATAGAACGGATTGTCCATACCAAGGATTGGCTCAACTACAGTTGCAACACCAATGAGGTGCTCGAACAGCCCCATAAGGTAGTCTTGTTTTTGCTTAAGCTGTTTTGGGTAAGGAGTTTGCAGATGCTGACACGCTCCACATTTCTTTTCAATAGGGCAGTACGGTCCTATTGACCTTGAACTCTTTGGTTGAGTTTTTGATTGCAGGCGTGGTTTTTGCTGCGGTTTTGAGCGCTTTGGTTTTGAGTGCGATTTTGCTTTTGATTGTGGTTTTTGTTTATGTTGTTTAATGCTCATGCTTACCTCTAAAACGAATGGGACTTTCATTTTAGAAGGAAAGAAGCCTTTTTAAAAGCGTTGCATCTGCGTTCGAAATAGAATCAAGAGAATAGTTTGATAACTCAAGGAATCGCGCTAACGCTTTGAGGCGAGTTTCTGCTTCCTGAGGGCCAATGTTTTGAGCTGTACAAATGCTATGGTAGAGCGTGTGCGCATTCGCTCTGACAAATGGAAGCCAGGCATTGTCCTCGAATATCGTCTCAAGATGGATGATGTTTTTTGAACTGTAGCTCAATACGCCAACAATACCAGAAATGGCGTATTCAATAATGAGACGAGTAGTTGGTTCGAAATCTTTCTCTTCAACGCCTAAAACGATTTCCCAAATACGCAGAACCGTCATTTTAATCTTATCCATGATAAGACTGCCACCACCGCGCTCGGCAAGTGTTTGAATACGGCTTAAATTTGGAAGAATAGAGTTTAATTCTCGAGGCATCGATATGTCTCCACAAATAATGCGTATTACCCCTCGTGAGACCAGGCCGTTAGTAAAGAACTCTCGATTGATTGCTTTTTCAGCAAGATCATTAATATCGTCAAAGTGGTAATAGAAGGTACCGCGATTGCACTGAGCTTTTGCGGCAATCATCCCAACCGTTATTTCATGAAAATTGTAATCCTCAAGAAGCTCCCAAAATGCCTGATAAATACGCTCTTTTGCGTCAAGAGTTTCAGAGTCTTTTCTTGGTCTTCCCATTGATACTCCTATCGGGTAAATGTATTCATGATAAGCATTTGTAGGCGGTTTTCAATATTTGCAAAACTTACATCCGGATCGTAGTCCAGTGGAAGAATTTGTGCTTCAGGGTAGAGTTCTTTTAAGCGCTTGCTAATTCCGCGGCCTACTACGTGATTTGGCAGACAAGCAAACGGCTGCAAAATGATAAAATTCCTGCAGCCTTGTGCGGCATGATGAAGAATTTCGCCTGGAATAAGAACACCTTCTCCCGCATCAAACGTGTGATGGATGATTGGGTCACTTGCTTTAATGAGTTCATCCATGCGAACGGCTGGCTTATAGAGCGGATGGCTTATTGCGATCTTGTCAGTAATATCGTGAGCGTAATTAAAAAGCTTGTTGGCAATGTCATACCAGTTTTTCTCTTTTTTAGAGATATCAACATGGTATTCCTTAACCTGAGCATCTTTGTAGAAGTATGATTTTCGAATAACGTCAGTCATGCGCGCTTCAATAACTTCCATGCCATTATCTTCAAGGTATTTCTCGATATCGTGGTTTGCGCCAGGATGGAAGTTAAGGAGATATTCGCCCACAATAAGCACTGAAGGTTTTGGATTAGAGCGGTCGTATTCGATGTTCTTAAAGAGTTCAATTCCTTTTTTGAAGGCACGTTTAGCTCCGGAAACACCGTGTTTTTCAAGACCTTTTACTAACCCGTCCAGAGCGGTATTAAATACCGAAATAGTAGAACCAGGTATTATTTCGTACGGACGAATTTTTCGCAAAAGCTCCTCATACACATCAATCATAGGAAGTGCGATTGCCATACGAATACAGGTTCCTAAGCTGAAGAAAAGGCCAGGGTGGAGATTCTTTTGGTCAACATCGTCGTTGGTTATGATAGGGACATAGTCAAAACCAGCTTCGTCAAGTGCCTTGCGAAGGAGCGCACCATAATGAGTTAAGCGGCAATCACCAATATACTTTCCTGTGCCAATGGCAATTTCGTGTGGGTCATACTTTCCGCTTGTGAGAGAGGCAAGTGATTCGCCAATGGTCATTTGGGCAGGGAAGCAAATATCGTTGTGGACGTATTTTTTGCCAAGAGCAATAGCTTCTTCTCGACCAACTTCCATGGCTTCAGCTTTTACGCCTTGTTTTGAAAGAGCTGCGCTCATGATTTTCGCAAAAGCATGAGAAGTATTTGGCACCAAAATGGTCAGACGCTTGCGGTCTTTTTTAACGAATTTTACGGGATAGGGGTCTTCTAAATCATGAAGAACAGGGGCTTTGCAAAGAGCCTGCTTCATGTATGAGGATTCAATAAAAGAATTAACACGAATGCGAAGAGGTCCTCTAATGTTGCTTTCGTCTAGCTTCAAAATGAGCGGAGTTTTATGGGAAGTTTCTCGCATAAGGCGAATAATTTCGTCAGAGAGATATGCATCGTGACCACAGCCAAAGCTTACAATTTGACAGTATTCCAAGTTCGGATTCTTTGCTGCAATAATCGCGCACGAAAGCATGCGTGCATGGAAATTATTCACGATGTCTAAACGAGAATGACTTAAATCAACTTGGTTTACCCCAGGAACCGAGTCTACGGTAAGTACTGGAATACCTAGTTCAGTAAAGAGACTTGGAAGTTCATGATTGATAAGCGTGTCATTATGATATGGCCTACCAGCAAGAATTACTGCTTTATTATTGCTGGCTTCAGCCAGAGCGATAATTTCAGAACCCTGGCGAATCAATTCGTTCTTAAAGAATGCCTGAGCACGAAGTGCTTGCTCGATGGCTTTTAAGGTTGCTTCTTGGCCGATGCCAAAAGTTTCTTCCATGTAGAAGCAGAGCTGGCGGTTGCGATCTTCTTCGGTATACCAGTGCCAAAGAGGGTTGTCGAAAGGAATATTCCATTGGCGTTCTGGATTATCGGAATTCTGAATAACAAGCGGGTATCCTTTTACTACTGCGCACATGGAACGGCTGGTTTCTTCCGTATTCTCTGATTCGACGGTAGTAAGGACTGGCATGAAAATGCGGTCAACGCCCTGTTTGGCCAAATTGCGCAAATGGCCATGGACGAGCTTTGCGGGGAAGCAAACCGTGTCTGATGTGATAGCTGCGAGACCATCTTCGAATAGCTTTTGAGAGCTGGGGCTTGAGATTTTGACGGTAAAACCAAGGCTTCTAAAGAAGGTTGTCCAGAAAGGCGCATTGTCCCAGAGCGCTAAAACACGGGGAAGGCCAATAGTGACATTGCGAGGTGGAAGCACCTCTTCGCAGTCGTACTCTTTAAATAAAAGCTCTTCGCGAACCTTAAACATGTTAGGAACCGCATTAGTTTTGGCGGTTATATCTTTAAGCTGGGCGCGTGCGTGCGAATCTTTTGGACTTCCAAGTACTTCGCCTTTGGCACAACGGTTGCCCGTAACCCAGCGCTCTCCATCGTTAAAAGTAATGACGGTGCGGTTGCATTTATTTGTGCAGAAAGGGCAAGGATAGCCTGAATCTTGCGTATACGTAAACTCATGAAGGGAATCAAGGCCGATAAATGTTGATGGTTGTTTGCTTGATTCCATGTGCTCTTTTGTGAGAAGTGCAATACCAATTGCGCCCATGAGGCCAGGATAAGGTGCACGCGTAACCTCCTTATCAAGGTATTGCTCTAGTGCGCGGAGTACCGCATCGTTTCTAAAGGTGCCACCTTGGACCACAATATGGTTGCCGAGTTTTTCTAAGTTAGAAACACGGATTACTTTCGTAAATACGTTTTCGATAATAGATCGGCAAAGACCAGCCATGATGTCGTCAGGAGTTTTGCCATTTTTTTGCTCGGACACGATACTGCTGTTCATGAAAACGGTGCAGCGGCTGCCTAATACTGCAGGATTGGTAGAGTTAAACGCTGCTTGCGCAATTTCATAAACAGGAATATTAAGGGATGAGGCAAATCCTTCCAAAAATGATCCGCATCCAGAGGAGCATGCTTCATTTACCACGATGTCGGTAATGATTCCGTTGTCAAGCCAAATAGCTTTCATGTCCTGACCGCCAATATCAAGGATAAAGCTTGTTTCAGGAACGTATTTGGTTGCCGCTTTAGTGTGTGCTACGGTTTCAACGGTATGGTAGTCGCAATGATAAGCCTTGTTGAAAAGAAGCTCACCGTATCCCGTGGTGCCAACACCCAAGATTTCAAGAGTAATATCAAGAAGCTCGTATTTGTCTTTAAGCTCAATCAACGCATTTGTTGCAATGTCAAGGGGCTCTCCTTCATTGGAGGAGTAGAAACTATCAACAAGTTCTCCTTCTTCATTTACTAAGGCAAACTTTGTAGTAGTGCTTCCTGAATCAATGCCTAAATAGGCGCGAATGGTTTGGTTGCGGTATTCTTCAATGTTTGGCCGTTTTGGTAGTTGATGTCGCTTGAAAAATTCGTCATAGGCTTGCTTGTTCTCGAAAAAGAGTGGAGCAGGGGCATAGTCTCCTTCAATGGAGCTGTTGTAGCAAGAAAGCTTCTCCTGAAGCTCTTTCAGGTTTTCAACTGCGGATGAATTGTTCCCTGAAAGAGAAAGAGCTGCACCACGAGCAACGATGGTTTCCGGATGATCAGGGCGAATTACTTGCTCTTCGCTCAGACAGAGGCGTTCTTTAAAGACTTCAATCAGAGTTGGATTAAAAGTAAGAGGGCCTCCCTCAAATACGACGGGAGGGTTAATGACAATTCCTTGCGCTAAGCCGCCAATGCTTTGTTTTGCAATTGCATGAAAAGCGGAAAGAGCAATATCAGATTTTGGAACACCTTGATTGAGAAGGGGTTGAATATCTGTTTTTGCATATACGCCGCATCGTCCTGATACATCGTAAACGGTAGTTCCCTGAGAAGCTAAATCATTAAACTCTTCAATAGGAACTTTGAGTAGGGCAGCAATTTCATCAATAAAGGCGCCGGTACCGCCAGCGCACGACCCGTTCATACGCATGTCTGAAACAGAAAGATTTCCTGTTTCTTTATCAGTGTGGAAGAAAATCATCTTTGCGTCTTGTCCGCCAAGCTCAATGGCGCTTTGAGTTTCAGGATGAAACGTGCGCACGGCAAGTGCGTTTGCAACAACTTCCTGGATGTAAGGAACGTTAAGATAGCTCGCAAGAGCCCTACCGCCAGAACCGCAGAAAGAAACGCGGAAATTGTTATCTGGGAATCGATCAATGACTTCTTGGAGAATTTTTATAACGCTATCGGCTTGGTAAGCATGATGGCGAAGGTAGTGGGTGAATTTAACCTCATTCGTAGAGGGATCTAAGACTATCACCTTTGTGGTAGTAGAACCTACATCAATGCCAAGATGGAGAATGGAAGGTGTTTCCGTCTTGTTATTTAGTGTCATTTTTTCATCCCCTAAAAAGCAAATGCTTGCGTTTATTTATGGGCAAGCAAGTGTTTCATCTTTAAAAAAGAGTGCATTATTAATAATTATTTGCAGAGTGTTTCAAACAGTCCTTTTGCTATTAATTGTTCATGCTGTTGTTACTATACTATACAATGTGTTGAAAAAAATTAGACAATATGACTACTTTTTGTTTAAACAGGGTTTTGGTAGGGGTTGGAGCTGCTCCTGTTGTTTCACGAGAGCCGTGGACTTATGCCTTGCGAACCCTAAACCGCACTTTGGCAGAGTCAAGACAACACTTTGGTTGGATTTTTGTTACTCAGGCCTTTTCGGGTCTAGGAAGATAACCGAGCCCTAGCTAGGACTAAGGCTCGGTCTCGCTGGGGATTAAGAACGATACTTTCTTACAGTCATGGCGCGCATTGCATTGAGAATGGCAATAATACATACTCCTACATCACCAAATACCGCAAGCCACATATTCGCAATGCCTAGTGCGGCAAGAATGAGGATGAGAAACTTTACTCCCAATGCAAAAATGATGTTTTGCCATACAATGCCCATGGTTTTGCGGGCAATGCTAATAGCGGTTGCAATGTTTGAAGGTTTGTCATCCATGAGAACAACGTCGGCAGCTTCAATGGCGGCATCGGATCCAAGAGCCCCCATAGCAATACCAACGTCTGCACGGGTTAATACTGGAGCATCGTTTATGCCATCTCCTACAAACGCAAGAGATCCTTTTCTGTTGTTTGTATTAAGAAGCTCTTCGACCTTGTTGACCTTGTCTTCAGGTAGGAGCGAAGCGTGATATTCGTCAATACCTAAAACATGAGCAACCTTTTGTGCAACTGTGTGCGAATCGCCTGTGAGCATGATAGTTTTCTTAACACCAAGAGCATGAAGATCTTGAATTGCTTGAGCTGCATCTGGTTTTGGTTCGTCAGCAATAATGAGAGAACCGTAGTAAGTTTTATCAACACATACATGCACAAGCGTGTCATCATGCTTTTCTTCAGGAAGCGAGATTCCCTGTTCAGCCATCAATTTTGCATTACCGCAAACAACATTCTTGTTTTGAACGGTAGCGCTTACCCCGTGACCGCTTTTTTCGATGACGTTGGTGATTTCGTCTTCGCTGAGGTTATTTTTGCAGGCTTCTCTTATAGACCGCGCAATTGGGTGAGTTGAGAACGCCTCTGCTTGAGCTGCATAAAAGAGCAACAAATCTTCTGACACTCCTGGCTCTGGACAAAGTTTAGTAACGGAGAACCTTCCTTGAGTAAGAGTGCCTGTTTTGTCGAAAACAACTGTTTCTGCTTTTGCAAGGACTTCCAGGTAATTGCTCCCTTTTATGAGAACACCCAAGCGGGATGCTCCGCCAATCCCTCCAAAGAAAGAAAGAGGAACTGAGATAACTAAAGCGCAAGGACATGATACAACTAGGAAGGTAAGTCCACGCTCTACCCAAGTTGAGAAGTTTTCTCCTAATACAAGAGGAGGCACCAGAGAAATTGCCAAGGCTGATAAGGTGACAATCGGGGTATAGTAGCGCGCAAAACGGGTAATAAAATTTTCAGTGCGTGCTTTCTTATCGCTTGCGTTTTCAACTAATTCGAGAATTCTAGAAACGGTGGACTCTTCGAATGGTTTAGTAACGCGGACGGTAAGTGTTCCTTGTAAGTTGATACATCCAGAAAGAACTTCTTGTCCGCACGAAACACTTCTAGGAAAAGATTCTCCTGTTAGCGCAGAGGTGTCCAATTGGGTTTCACCTGCCACAACAATGCCATCAAGAGGGATTCGCTCGCCTGGTTTCACAATTATTTCGTCACCAATTTCAACTTCATAGGGATCAACTTGAACAAGTTTGCCCTCAACGGAGATATTGGCGAAATCGGGAGCGATATCCATTAATTCGGCAATTGATTTGCGGCTTTTACCCACTGCGTAATCCTGGAAGAATTCGCCTACTTGATAAAAAATCATTACGGCAGCACCTTCTGCCATATGAGGATTTGAATCAGGGAAGAAAACAAGAAGAAATGCGCCAATGGTAGCAATGGCCATCAAGAAGTTTTCATCGAAAACTTGACCATTAAGAATGTTACGACCTGCTCGATATAAAACGTCATAGCCCACAATAAGGTAGGGGATTAAGAACACCGCAAACTCTGCGTAAAGAGCATACGGCATCTCAAAGTATGCTTCCAAAGGAAGGAGAAGCGCTATAACAAATAGCGCAAGTGCGCTACCAAGGCGAAGAAGTTCTCTTTTTTGTTTTTGTGGCATGGGTAATCCTTTTGAATAATTAATAAACGGCCAGGCGTGAATAGTGAGAAAACATCAGAGGCACTGCACGGGTAAAAAAGCATGAAGTCTGTGAGTGGAGCAACACCTTGGCACGAAATGCGTTACCTAATAATGCGACAGTCCTTTTCTATTTTGGAGATTTCCTTTTGTGCTTTTTCAAGGATTTCATCCCAAGAATCTTCTTGTGTTTCCAGAATGAGTTTTTGAGTCATAAAAGTAACTCGTGCGTTCGATACTTCGGGAAGTTTGTTGAGAGCGGTTTCCATTTTTGCTGCGCAATTTGCACAATCAAGATTTTCAAGTTTAAAGGCTTTCTTCATAACAAATCCTTTCAGGGTTTTAACAGCGGGCTAACTCTAGCAATTGCGTTACGGGCGTTATTCGCAAATATGGGTCATACCCTGCGCCAGTATGGTAAAGACGTGGTTGTCGGCAAGCGAGTAAATGATGTTTTTGCCTTCGCGTTGGAATTTAACCAAACGTGCTTGCTTTAAGATTCGAAGCTGATGAGAGGCGGCCGATTGGCTACAGCCTGCAACCTCGGCAATTTCAGCAACACAGAGTTCAGTGCTCATTAAGGCGTAAAGAATTTTTATGCGGGTAGTGTCGCTGAAAACTTTAAACAGATCTGCTAACTCGTAAAGCAGCTCATCATCAGGGAGCTCTTCGGTGGAGAAGTTTTCAAATGCCAAGTCTTCATGAGAGGCTTCTGCTTTAGAGAGCTCCTCACCAAGGAGATTTTCTTCATTAGAATGAGATACTTTGTGCTTATGGGTATATGCTTTCATCTTTACCTCTTAACATATGAACATCTATTCATATGTTAAAGCGAAATCGAGAAGTTATCAACGGGGAATAGGGGATTTTTTATGCCGGATTTGATTATTTCTACTAGAATGTCAGCTTTAGAGGAGTAATGCTTCTATACTTAGCAGGATATGAGCTCCCAGACGTTTTATTGATAGAGGTGTAATTGTGAAATATCGTGCAACAATCGTTTCTCCTAAAGGAGCCGCACCTACTTCAAGTATCATTGAGTTTGAAAGCGAACATAGGGCAGGATCAAAACTAAATATCCAAGATGCTCGATACAAAATGCTAGAGCTGTATGGAAGCAAAGCAGTGAGCTGGACAGTAAAAGATATCGAAAAGGCTTCTGTTAAAGAAGAGGGAATTGCCGAACAGCTTATGCTTGATTTTCGCGAACCAGTAAATGAACAGAAAAAGACGCGCAGTAGAATTAAACGAGGCATTTCGTAACAACGTTTCATTAATACATGAGAAAAAGCGCAGAGAGGAACATCTTCTCTGCGCTTTTATGTTATATAAGCCGTTTTTGTCGGAGAATCATTGTTGGGATGACGGATAGGAATAGGGAAGCTGGAAAACAAGAGAGCAATGGATTGCAAGGGAAGCAGCGAACAGCAAAGGGAACAGCGGTCAACAAGGGGGACGGTGAACAACAAGGGGAGCAGCGGTCAACAAGGGGGACGGTGAACAGCAAGGGAAGCAGCGGGCAGAATCATGCCCACTGCTTCCTCGAACTATTTAACCAGATAGTTATCGAGTATTTTCTGAGTGTGCTTCTTGTTTTTGAGCGCGCATCTTTTTTTCCAAAGGCAGAACAGTACGGTTAATCCTGCGAGTAGCGTAAGTGCTGTTCCTAGAAGAAATGTGGAGTCTCCTGTTTGAGGAAGGGCAGCACTTTCTTCAGGATTCTCAGGTTCTGAAGAAGCTTCAGGCGATTGCGGATTGATGGGTTCATCAACTACGAATACATGCGTAATATCTACTCCTTCTAAGACTTGAAATTCAACAGGTTCACATATTTGATACCCTTCAGGAGCGTTTGTTTCTTTTAATTGGTAGATTCCTGGTTCGCAGTTAAGCAGCCACGGAGTACTTTCGGTTATCGTGCTTTCTACTTCAGTCCAAGAAATCGCGTTAGCTTGTTCGTCTAAAGATTCATCGAGATTTTCGTGTGAATTATTGTTCGTATCTGATTCTGAAATGCCTTCTGAATCTTTTTTGGATTCAGCGTCCTCATTGATTTCACTTGAATTCTCTTTTCTTTCAAGGGTTATAGAAGCCCCTTCAAGATTGTATTCGCTATTATCTTGAGTGCTGTCGATTTTATGAATGATTACCTGTGGCTTTTCGTGGTTGTCAATGGTCCCTAAATCAAGTGTGAGATTATTTCGGGTAATAGTGACAGAAAAGGTAATCAGGTTGAATTGTTTGTTTGCCTCACAAGGAAGCTCTTCAATCAAATAAGTATCATACGGAAGGGCTCCGAGCGTGTTAGATACAGATGCTGTGCGCTGGTTGTCTTTGTCTTGGCCAAACCAAATGCCATCACGACAAGTTTGTCCTTTGTTGGTGTTATGGGAATGCTTGTTCCAAAGATTGTCGGTATTAGCCATGCCATTTTCGTCGGTTAGAAGCGTATGCGATTCCCCTGTGGTTAATGAAGTAATGCGAAAAGGAACATTTTGTAATCGCGATGCGTCGGTATGGGAAAGTTTAGTAAAAGCAAGATCCCCTCTGATTACTTGCTCGTTGAAAACAACAGGCTGAAAGACTTCTACGTATTCGCTGGAAGAGTTATCTAAAGAATCTTCTAGCGAAAAAGACGAAGAAATATCAGAAAAGGCAATAGGGGAAAGATCGGACGTTGAGGGCTGCGTAATTTGCTGGATAAATACTTCTTCGGAGCAGAGATATCCAGGAGATGCTTTAGTCTCTTTTATTACGAGAGTGCCCAGAGGAAGAGTGATATTTCCTTTCGAATCTCTGTAAAAAGGACTTCCTTGAACAAGGTGCTCCTCATCAAGATACGCTTTGCCTTCTTCGTCTGTTTTGACAGTCCACGTTCTCTTAGGCGCACCTGCAGATTCTGCCTGTGATGCTGAGGAGAAATATTCGTCATAGTAAGAGAGAGAAAATTCAGCTCCAGCTAAAGAGGCGCTACCTAAAGGAGTATTTGTCTGGAGCTCTTTATCGTGCTTCTGGATAGCTAAATCAATCAAATTATTGTAGGGAAGATCCTCGAAAGAGACTGTTTTAGTTTCGCCGGGATTGATAGTGACTGTTTGTGCTTGAGCAAGCCCGTAGCCGCAAGGTGCTTGCGTTTCAACAATAGTGTAAGTGCCAGCAGGGAGGAGAGGAGATTTTTCCGTTCTGCCTTCCTCATTAGTGCGAAGGGAAGCAACTACTGCACCGCTTTCATTGCGAATTTCGAAACAGGCGTCCTTAAGGCTATAGCAGTTGTTATTTTGCGAAAGAGACGAGTTGCCAGACAACTTGATGAGGTCAACGTAACCGCCAAAGCTTTTTTCAATGGTGCACTCCATGCTTACGGTTTGATAACCAATCAAGCCAAGGCTGTTGCTTGGTCCGCCTGGTTTCGCAGCGCCTGGAGGAACAATGTGACAAGAGTAAGTGACTTTTCCTTCAGACATATCAATGCTCTTTAATGTTGCGGTGTAAGTAGCGGTGGTATAAGAAGGAGCTGCTGCGCTTGGAAGAGAACAGGTTCCTACGCCAGCACATCCTTTAAGCCCTCCTGAAAAGTTTGATACATTAAAAAGAGCAGGGTGAACATTCCATGTTGCTCCAATGTAGCAAGTTCCGGTTAGTGTACGGGGAATGTCTTTTGTTGGATCAACGGTTGTTGTTTGAGTTGCATCGGTGAGCTTGTACTGGGCAATTACAGTAGTAGAACTTGAGAGCGGAGCAGTAAAGTCAAAAGACTGATTTGTTTTTGAATCAACCCATCCGGTGAATGTGTACCCAGCTTTAATTGGAGTTGGAGGGTTATTTCCATAGGTTTGTAAGAAGCTATTGCCTTGCGCGACCTCAATAAGTAAATCGGGAGTGTTGCTGTCATCACCAAACACAATACGGATTTGGTTAAGCCCTTTAGAGAAAGAACCTGTTATAGTCTGACTTTTTGTTATGGGGGTTGAAAACCAATCAAAAACTGCACCAGACTCATCGTGCCAGGAGAGCTGAAAGCCTTCAGCTTCCTTAGATTCAACTAAATCAGCTAAAGGGGTTTCCCCATTTGTGTCTTGATAGTAGACAGGGTTAACCTTTGCGGGTTGTCCTATTTGAAAATCGTTGTTTTTTGAAGAAAGCGAAGGAATAGGTTGCTCGAACCCTTCTACTTGAATGGAAATGACAACACTGTCAGCATCTTCTATTGAGGGATCATCTTCTGTTCCTAAAGCGCAGACAGCGCGAGGAACAAGCGCAAATAGGCAGAGGAAGGCCCCCGCAAGGATTAGCCAGACAAGCATCCATTTTCTTTTAAGTAATGTGAGCTTAGGGGAGTAACGGCTGAAATGAAACATAGTGCCTCCTTAGTTTTATAGGGGGGGGAGGCTTGCTCTGATAATGGCCGGAAACGAATGAACAGGATAAGAAAACAATGCGGAATGCAGAACTGCATGATGATTGAATCAGAGCAAGCCTTCTGCTAGGCATCTTTCCAAACAAATCTCAAATTAAGCTGATTCTTTGTTGAAATGAAATTCAACTTTTCGAAAAGAGCCGTGTATCTTTATCCAGAGACACTTCACAGTATTCTGACGGGTATTTGTATAAGTTTTGTGTAGAATTCTCCTTCAATATACCCTACAAGAAAGGCTGCTATGAGTATCCAAAACTCTACAGAGGCTAAGCCAAAGAAGCGAGGAAACTTTTCCGGTTCTTTTGGTTTTGTAATTGCAGCTGCTGCTAGTGCGGTAGGCCTCGGAAATATTTGGCGATTTCCTTACTTGGCCGCAAAAGATGGTGGCGGCTTATTCCTCCTTGTTTACCTCATTCTTGTGGTAACGTTCGGTTTTGCTTTGTTAGCGTGTGAATTGGCAATTGGTCGTTCTACTAGACAAGGACCGCTAACTGCATACGGTCAAGTACATAAGAAATTTGCGTTTGCAGGCTTCTTCGCTTTTTTAGTTCCTTCAATCATTCTTCCTTACTACTGTGCAATTGGTGGTTGGGTTCTTAAATATCTCGCCGTATTTATTACGGGTGGCGGAACGCTTGCAGCGGGAGATGGCTTCTTTACTGGTTATATTACGAGCTATGGAGAGCCTCTTATTTGGATGGCAATCTTTATTATTGCTACTACGCTTATCATCCTGAAGGGTGTTGGCGCAGGTATTGAACGTATGAGTCGTATTTTGATGCCTGCTCTTATTGTTCTGGTTATTGGTATTTCAATTTTCTCATTAACCTTAAGCTATACTGATGCTTCTGGTGTTACCCGTACCGGCTTAGAGGGCTTAGCAGTATACGTAATTCCTGATTTTGCAAACGTAACACCTGCTATCTTGCTTACAACCATTGCGGACGCAACAAGCCAGTTGTTCTTCTCCATTTCCGTTGCAATGGGTATCATGATTGCGTATTCCTCTTACGTTAAGAAGGACGTAAACCTTACTAGTTCAGTAAACCGTATCGAATTCTTCGACACGGGCGTTGCATTTCTTGCTGGTTTGATGATTGTCCCTGCAGTATTCACTTTTATGGGTACTGAAGGAATGTCGGCTGGTCCTGGCTTAATGTTTGTGTCTTTGCCTAAGGTTTTTGAAGCAATGGGCTTTGCTGGTCCAATTGTGGGCACCTTATTCTTCGTGTTGGTAACCTTTGCTGCAATCACTTCAGCAATGTCTATTATGGAAGCAGTTGTTTCTTCTGTTTGTGATAAATTCCACCTTAGCCGTACAAAAGCAACGATAATTGTTACTGTTTACGCTTTGGTTGTTGGCGCAATTGTATGTCTTGGCTATAACTCATTCTATTTTGAACTTGTGTTGCCAAACGGTAGCACTGCTCAGATTCTTGATATTTTTGACTGGTTATCAAATAGCGTATTTATGCCATTCCTTGCTTTGGTTACTTGTATCCTTGTTGGCTGGGTTGTTGGTCCAAAGTTTGTTATCGACGAATTCGAGCAGGGTGGTAAGTTCAAATTCCAGCGCCGCACTTTGTTTGTGGTAATGGTTAAGTTTGTTTGCCCAATTATGTTGTTCGTATTGCTTCTCCAGTCTTTTGGAATCATAGCCTTGTAGCATTTCGTGACATAAAACAGTTTTTTAAAGAGCCTGCAACGCGGGCTCTTTTTTTGTCTTACAATACAAAGAGGGATACTAATTGCAAAACTGCGATTGGTAGAGTTAATCGCTAGGAGGGGTATATATGTCTAATTTGACCAACGGCTTAACCGATATCTTTTTGGCTGGCGTAGGAGCTTTGGCTATTACCGGTGAAAAAGCAAAAAATGTTGTGGACACTCTTATTGAAAAAGGCGAACTTACCGTAGAACAGGGTAAGGAAATTAACACCGAGCTTTCTCATAAGGCAATGGATTCCTACTATAACCTTCGCGAAGATGCTCTCGAAAAACAAATGGCTCTTATGTCTGATGAAGATCGCGCTGCTTTCGTAGCTTCTGTTTTGAAAGTCGCAGAAAACGTACAGGCTTCTAAAGAGACTTTGACGCAGGATGCACAAGAAGCTGCTAATAGTGGCTCTGAACAGGATAAAGAGTAAATAAAAGCACTGTATATTAGGGCAACGTTTGGTTGCCCTTCTTTTCTTGTGCAGGTTTGAAGCACTTACGTCTGTAAGGCGCAGTTTTGCGCTTTTTTTGAGAGTGAATGGCAGGACTATGGCCGATAACACCCTTCTTTCATATTTTTTTAAAGACTCTGATGGTCTTACTCATGAGGAGCAATTTCACCTCACGAGAAATTCGCGCTCAAAACGCCTGAGAGAAATGGTGCGGATTATTCGCAAGCATAAGGTCATGAAAGGACTGAGTCCCGAGCAGTTTCGCTTAATCCTTGAAGATTTAGGACCAAGCTTTGTGAAAATTGGTCAGGCACTTTCAACTCGATCCGAGATTCTCCCGCGAGCATATTGTGAAGAGCTAGCCAAGCTTCAAACGCAGTGCGTTCCTATGCCGTTTGAACAGGTGAAAGAAGCTTTGCGGGCAATTTATGGGCAGGAATTAATTTCAAGCACCTTCGCAAGTCTTGATCCAGAACCTCTTGGCAGTGCCTCGTTAGCTCAAGTTCACAAAGCTATCTTGAAGAATGGTGACGTGGTTGCAGTAAAAATCCAACGTCCCGGCGTGCGAGAAACAATGGCTCAAGACATTGATTTGATGCGTAGTTTAGTGAAGCACGCCAATCGTTTCATTAAACCAGAAAATCAAATGGTGGATTTTCGCGGTATTGTTGAAGAGCTTTGGAATACCTTCCTTGAGGAAACAGACTTCACAGTTGAAGCAAAGAACCTTCAGCGTTTTGCAGAGAATAACAAAGACGTTGTATATATTCGCTGTCCAAAACCGTATACAGAGCTCTGCCGAGAAGAAGTTTTGGTTATGGAATATGTGGATGGTATTCCTATTAACCATAAAGAAGAGCTCTTGGAAAATGGGTATGATTTAGAGGAAATTGGCGAAAAGATTTTAGATAATTACGCTACTCAAATTCTTGATCACGGTTTCTTCCATGCCGATCCTCATCCCGGAAATATCGTTATCAAAGGTGGTCAGATTGTCTATCTTGACCTGGGCTTAATGGGTTATCTTTCTGTACGCGATAGGGGAAATTTCCGTCAGATTATTGAAGCGGTTGGGCAAAAAAGCTCATCGGGTTTGAAAGATGCTTTAATTGCATTTTCTACCTCTCATGACCTAAAGGCAATCGACCATTCTCGATTCTTGGCTGAACTTGATGTGGTTGTTGAAGGTTATGGCTCTTGTGATGTAGCGGATATTGATATTGGCGCTATGCTTACCGATATCATGTCTTTAGCGCAGCAGTGTAAGGTAACCTTACCTTCTTCGGTAACTGATGTCTCACGAGGTATTGTGATTATTGAAGGAACATTGTCTGAGTACATTGGAAACTTCAACATTATTGACATTATCAATAGTCACATAATGCGAGATAAAACCTCTCAAGAGCAGTTAAATGCTTCGCTTCAAGAATTAATCATGGCTCTTAATTCTGCAAGTAGAGGTCTTGTTGAGGCATCTACTCATTCAGGAGAAGCATTGCACATGCTTACGCGTGGTCAGCTGAAAGTGAATATGAATATGCTTGGCTCAGACGAGCCGTTTCAAAAGCTCTCTCGAATTATGAACCGCTTGGTAATAGGCGTTATAGTAGTTGGTCTGTTAGTCAGTGGTGGCATGGTGGCTTCCATAGAAGGAATTCCACAGCTGTTTGGTATTTCAGGACTCTCAGTTATCGAATTTATCAGCGCCTTTATTCTTTCGGCTATTATTGTTGCCGACATTTATAGGGCACCTCGTTAAAATAGGGCGCTTTATTAAGTGGGCGCTTTGATTAAAGTTTGTTCTATAGCTTGTGATCAATTAATAAACCGCCCGTAGGCGGTTTATTAATTGATTCGTTTTTATAATTTTGCTTTTCGATTATGCCTCGCTTGGTACTTCAGCGTCTTTTCCTGGATTGAAATCAATATTGTTCTTGCGGCGTGTGTAGTAATCTGCCGTTGCGGTAAAGAGAACGTCGGAAGAAGAATTAAGTGCAGTTTCGCAAGAGTCTTGAATAACGCCAATAATGAAGCCGATAGCAACAATTTGCATAGCAACATCGTTGCTGATACCAAAGAGAGAACATGCTAACGGAATCAAAAGCAAGGATCCACCTGCAACACCAGAGGCACCACATGCGCTAACAGCGGCAAGAACAGAAAGAATAACAGCAGTAGGAATATCAATACTGATGCCTACGGTGTTAGCTGCAGCCATAGCCATAACGGTAATGGTAACTGCTGCACCTGCCATGTTGATGGTTGCGCCTAAAGGAATAGATACGGAATATACATCTTTGTTTAAGCCTAACTTTCGGCAGAGTTCCATGTTTACCGGGATGTTTGCTGCAGAAGAACGGGTAAAGAATGCAGTCAAACCAGAATCTTTCAAACAGCGCAAAACAAGAGGGAATGGATTTTTGCGAATGAAAATTGCCGACATGATTGGATTTGCAATCAAGGCAATAACAAGCATGCAACCTACTAATACAAGGATGAGCTGACCGTATTCGGTAAAGATTTCAACGCCGTTAGTAGATACTGCGTCATAAACCAAGCCGAGGATACCAAAAGGTGCAAGGCTGATAATCCAGCCAACAATCTTGGTAACTGCATCAGAGATGTTAGTGAACACTTCTTTGGTATGTTCAGAAGAAGCACGAAGAGCAATACCCAAGAGTGCGGCCCAGAACAAAATTCCTAAGTAGTTTGCGTTCATAATAGACTCAACAGGATTCTTGAAGATATTCAACACTAAAGCGCTCAATACTTCGCCAACTCCCTGTGGAGAGGTCTGCTCAATAGTGGAGGCATCAAGGCCAGTAAGGGTAAGAGTGGTTGGGAAAAGGAAGCTACCGCATACGGCAACAAGGGCAGCAAGGAAGGTTCCGCAAACATAGAGAAGAAGTACGAACTTCATGGATCCTGCAGCGCGGGCGTTAATGAGGGAACCAATAACTAAGAAGAATACTAAGATTGGTGCGACTGCTTTCAAGGCACCAACAAAAAGGCTACCAAGCATAGAAATGAATTCAATTCCAGCTGGAGCAAATAGGCCGAGAAGTGCACCAATAATTAAGCCTACCAGGATGCGCTTAATCAAGCTGATGCTATTCCATTTTTCGGCAATAGCTTTCATGTTTTTTCGCTCCTTTAATAAAACGATATTGCGTATAACAGAGCAATTATAGCGGTATCTAAGAAAGAGTGCATGCCTTATTTAGATACCGCACGGTAGAAGCGAAATAGTTTTCCCTGATAGGAAGGTGTTTACTGTTTTTTATTTCCTTTAAGCGGTTTGAGCTCCCAGTCATTTACCACATAAAAACGACGTTTATTTTGAGTAATGGTCATGCCCAATCTGCCTTCGTTAATAAGGTAGATTAAGTGTGCGAAGGTTTCTCCCATTGAATAAAACTTTTGATCAAGAGTCCATTCATCCCAATTAGGATGTTTCCAGCCAGCATTGCGCGCAATATCAATAATGCTAGCATGTCCGTCTGACACGATGAAATACAGTTCTTCAAGACGCTGTTCGTGGTGCTCTTTAAGGTAGTCAACACGCTCTGCAAGACCTGTGAAAGGATGGCCGTGGCCAGGCAAAATAAGATCAACATCCAAATTGCGAACCTTGTCGAGACTCTTGAAGAATTCGGCAAGTGCGTTGTATGAAGGTATCCAGCTCATGATTGTTGGGGTAATGCGCTCAAGGATATGGTCGCCCGAAATAAACAGCTTATGCTTTGGCTCGTAGAGACAAATGTGCCAGTCATCATGACCAGGAGTGGTGATAACCGTAAAGTGAAAATCACCATTATGATACACATCGCCATCATCTAAGAAGAATAAATCTGGCTGGTTTTTAATAGGAAGTAGTTCGTTTGAGATAGGGTATCTCTCTGCATCGCGCTCCTGAACCGAGGTATCGCGCTTGCTTGGGTCAATAAGGTGGCAAAGGAGAGGGTTGAATACGGTTGATTCAAGACCAAGCAGGTTTTTTACCTCAACAAAAGAATGCATATGTGCATAGATGCGAATCCACCTTCGCCAAATACGATCCAAATTGCCCGTATGATCAGGATGGGAGTGAGTAAGGATAATCTCAACACTTTCCCAAGTTCGTCCTAATTGTTCGAGTGCTGCCTCGATTGCTTTTTCGCAATCAGGATGATTAAGACCAACATCGACAATGGTTGTTTTGTCGGGACCTAAAATGAAGTAGGAGTTGCAATAGTTGAGCGGGTTTCCCGGGAGAGGAATTTCAACGCGGAAGATTTGTGGATAAATCTCTTCGATAACAGGAATAGTACTCATAACACGACTCCTATCGCTTAGAGGAAAGTGGTGCTAGCAAAAAAGAAACGGTCAGTTTACGCGTAGCCATTTAACTGAAATGCTCTTGTACTTTCCTCAACTAACTTGTGTAGGCCAGGCATTGCTGACCTTTACTGGTTATTCTAGGCCGTTTATTTCGTATTTGTGTCTAATCTCTGCAAAATCTTGAACAATTATAGAAAGATAGGAAAAATAGGTATTCTTGAACCTTTTGCTCGTTTTGAGAAAGGGAAAATGTGGCAATAGTTGATTTATTTCTTGTAGGTATCGGCCTAGCAATGGATGCGTTCGCAGTGTCAATTTGCAAGGGCTTGGGAATGAAGAAAGTTAATTATGGGCATGCGTTCATAATTGCATTATTCTTCGGCGGCTTTCAGGGTTTGATGCCATTATTAGGCTGGGCGTTAGGGCTTCAGTTTGAGCAGTTCATTACGTTGTATGCTCACTGGATTGCTTTTGCTCTTCTTGCCATTATTGGTGGCAAGATGCTTTGGGAGGCTTTTCATGAGGAAAGAGAATGCTCTGTAGAAGGATGTGCGTGCGAAAAGCTGGATTATAAAGAGCTGGTAATGCTGGCTGTTGCTACTTCTATTGATGCGCTTGCAGTGGGCGTTTCGTTTGCTTTTCTGCAAGTAGACATTCTTCCTGCGGTTGCCATTATTGGTGTGGTTACGTTTGTTATTTCGTTTGCAGGGGTTGTTGTGGGTAATCATTTTGGTTCTCGTTACGAAAAGCCTGCAACCATTGTAGGTGGCTTGGTTCTTATTGGTATTGGCATCAAGATAGTGTTGGAACACTTGTCTATTTAACGCAAGCAAGCTCCTTTTATTCTCACGAAAGCGTGTTTCTTCAAGTAGAATTGAGAGCACGATATTGTTTTCGAAATCGCAGTACCTATTTGTATAGCACCGATGAAGAAAGGGAATAGCATGGGTATTCTTGTTCGCCTTATTCAGGCGCTCCCTCTTATTATTATCCTGGCTGTCCTTGCTTTGGTGGTGTATGTCTTTGTTTCTTGGGCAATATCTCCCACTAAGGCAAAAGAAGTGCTCATTAAACTATTTACGGTCCTAAATTCTGCTCTTTCCGTTATCTTCGGTATTGCAAGTGCTTATGCGTTGTTTGAAGGCAATGAAAAAGTGCTTGAACTAGCGGGAGCCTTCTTTATAGTTGCTGCGGTTGCGCTTATTATTACCCTGATATGTCGTTGGCGCTTCATTAAAAACCATCCGGACTATAAAGAAAAAACTACGCCAGCAAAAATTCTTGATAAATAGTTGTTCATGCCCGGAACAGAAAGAGATTTTCACATGAATATGGTTTGTTTGGACCTCGAAGGGGTACTTGTGCCTGAAATCTGGATTGCATTTGCGCAAGCAACGGGAATCCCAGAGTTGGAACGTACCACACGTGACGAGCCAGATTACGATAAGCTCATGAATTATCGTTTGGCAATTCTTGAAGAACACGGTCTTGGCCTTAAAGAGATTCAGGAAACCATTGCTACTATTGATCCGCTTCCCGGTGCAAAAGAGTTCTTGGATGAACTCCGCCGTACTACTCAAGTAGTAATTATTAGTGACACGTTTTATCAATTCGCCGGTCCGTTAATGGAGAAGCTTGGTTTGCCTACTCTTTACTGCAATGAGCTTTTGTCAAACGAATCAGGAAAGATTACCGGCTATAAAATGCGCTGCGAGCAGAGCAAACTTACTACCGTTCGCGCATTACAATCATGTGGATTTGAAACTATTGCTGCTGGTGATAGCCACAACGATGTTGCTATGATTCTCGCTTCCAAAGCAGGATTTTTGTTTAAGAGCACCGATGCTATTAAAGCAGCTCATCCTGATGTTCCTGCGTATGAAGAGTACGATGAACTTTTGGCAGCAATCAAAGCTGCTTTATAATCAGCGAGGAAATACTCTAGTCTTTGTCTAGCGGTTCTGTGATTTGAAATGGATATCGAATACTTACTAGCGCTTCAGCAGTTGCGTCAACAAGTTCCCGATGCGGTCAATAGCTTATTTTTCTTTCTGTCTGAACTGGCAGGAGGCATGCTTCCTGTTTTTGTTGCAGCAGTGATTTTTTGGTGTGTTGATAAGAGGGCAGGCTATTTTATTACGCTAGGGTATGTGGGTAGCAGTTTCCTTAATCAGACTATCAAAAACATTGCCTGCGTATACCGCCCTTGGATTCTTGATTCTCGTGTTGTTCCCGTACCTGAAGCGCTCCCAGATGCTACTGGTTATTCGTTTCCGAGTGGTCATACCAGCAGTATTACGGGTTTCTGTGGAGCGGTTGCAATTTGGTTCAGGAAGTACAAAATGCTAGTAGGGGTAATGATTGCCCTTATCATTTTGGTGGGATTTTCCCGAAATTGGCTTGGTTGTCATACTCCTCAGGACGTTATCGTAGGCATAGCAGTGAGCGCCCTTTTCTTGGGGGCCAGTTGCTTTGTTGTGCGCTATCTTGAAAAGCATCCCAAAAAAGACGTGGTTCTTTGTGTTGGAGCATGTTTGGTTGCGCTGGCAACGCTTCTTTTTATTTCGGTTCGCTCATATCCTCTTGATTTTATAGAGGGAGTTCTCTTAGTTGATCCTTGGGTTATGCAGACCGACTGTTTTAAAATTACGGGAGCTTTTGTTGGTTTTTGCATAGCGTGGATTATTGAGCGTAGGTTTATTTGTCTAGAGAATGCATCATCTTTCAAAGCCCGTTTGTTCCGTTTTATTTTTGGATGCCTTGTACTGGGGTGCGTGTATGCGCTTTTAAGCGTTGTTCTTGCTCCACTTGATGCTCATGCTCATAAATTCATTGAATATTTCATGCTTTGTATCACGGTTATAGTGGTTGTGCCGGTAGGTATTAAGGCATTCGAAAAGCGTTTTAATACTCAAGAATCTGAAAAATAGTATTACTCTACAGTAAAAATTCGATGCTTCCACAAAGGATGCCAATAACCATTCCTGCAATAACGTCTTTTGGCCAGTGGACCCCTGTGATAACACGGAGAGTGGCCAAAAGAATTCCCATGCAAATTATTGCAATTCCCCAAAGAGGTGATCCGGCGCACGCAAGAAAGGTAATAGCGATAACAAAAATGGAGAACACGTGACGGCTTGGGAATGAATGCCCCTTGGTGTTTTTCGGAATGATTGGAGGGGTTTGGAATACTTCGTATGGCCGCGGTGCATTGAGTTTATCTCTGAAAACACTCACAATCACAAAGGAAGCAAGAGGTACGAGTAACGCCTTGAGAAAGTGTGAGCATAAAAGAGCATTAACAGGGTTGGAAAGACCTTCATTGGTAATGAAAATCCAAATAAGCAAACAAGGGTAAGCGAAATAAATGCTTTTAGTTATTACGCTGTTGGTGCCAGAGGCTATCTTAGTGCGGGAAGGATTGTCCCTTAAAATGCCTGTCATATGTAGGTAGGTTTCTTTATTCATGAAATTATTGTATCTAACAAGACAAGAAAAAATTTCAAAGAAAGGTTGATGATCCCGCTATTTCGAAAAAAAGCACTGGCCCATGAAGGCCAGTGCAATAGGTACGTAATAGCTAGTGAAGTCTAGCGCAAAAACTAGTAGTTCTGAGCGCTAATCTCGAAGAATGCTTGAGGATGTGCGCACACAGGGCAGATTCCAGGAGCTTTGGTGCCAACTACGATGTGACCGCAGTTACGGCATTCCCAAACAGAAACGGTGCTCTTTTCAAATACCTGAGCAGTTTCAACATTATTGATAAGAGCGCGATAGCGTTCTTCGTGGTGCTTTTCAATTTCGGCTACCATGCGGAACTTCGCAGCGAGTTCAGTAAATCCTTCTTCTTCTGCGGTCTTAGCAAAACCGTCATACATGTCGGTCCATTCGTAATTTTCCCCTTCAGCAGCAGAAGCAAGATTCTCAAGAGTGTTTCCAATGCCCCCTAATTCCTTGAACCACAATTTTGCATGCTCTTTTTCATTTTCAGCAGTTTTGAGGAATAAGGCTGAAATTTGTTCATAGCCTTCTTTCTTTGCTACTGACGCAAAATAGGTGTATTTGTTGCGTGCTTCGCTTTCTCCTGCGAATGCAGTTTGAAGATTTTTTTCAGTTTGAGTTCCTGCATACTGAGACATAATGATCTCCTCCTTGTTCGAAACAACATGTTAATGAACATGTTCTGTCTGTTTATTGTAGCACTGGAAAGAAAGGAGGCTTTTCTTCAATTTTTATTGCGCCATAATGATTTAGTTATCTGCTCGATTTGAAGAAGGAAGAAGAAGTGAGTAAATCGTCTTCGAATAAAAAATACAGCTATTTTTTAATGCTCGGTCATCTTGCAACCGATTTGAATCAAGGAGCGCTCGCAGCAATTTTTCCGTTCCTTATTCTTTATGGGGGTTATAGCTACTTCCAGGTGGCGGTTCTTCTCTTCGCTGCAAATATTGTTTCGGGAATCATCCAACCTTTGTTTGGTTATCTAAATGATAAGAAGCCTCGTCCGTGGTTAATGGCCTTAGGAGTTTTGTTTGCCGGCTTTGGTATGGCGGGTGTTGGCTTTTTTGAGAACTATTATCTTATTGTTGCTTCAGCTATGGTGAGCGGTGTAGGCATTGCGCTATTTCATCCTGAAGGCGGACGTTTAGCAAATTTAGTTGCTGACACCAGCAAAGCAAGAGGCATGAGTGTTTTTGCGGTTGGAGGCAATGCGGGATTTGCTATAGGACCTATTCTCGTTGCCGTATTTGTCTCTCTTTTCGGTCTTCATGGTGCGCTTATTTTTATTCTTCCTAGTGTTTTATGGGCTGCACTAATGCTGCCAATGAACAAGACCTTTCTCCTTTTGGGAAGCGCCGGAGAGGCAAAAATTCCTCAAAACGCAAATGAGCATTGGAGTGCATTTAGCATAGCTATGTTCGTAATGTCCTGTAGGTCAATTATCACGTACGCCTCATCTGCGTACATTCCTCTCTTTATGGTTGCTATGCTTTCTACCAGTGAAGCAGTTGCTTCAACCTCTATTACGGTTCTTTCTGTTCTTGGCGCAGTAGCTACCTTCTTCTCGGGACGAGTGAATGACAAGATTGGCGTAGAAAAGCTCATGATTGGATCGTTTGCTCTTCTGACAGTACTTTTTATTGCATTTTCGTTTAATTCTTCTCTGGTTATTGCGGTTGTTCTTGTTGCCTTAATAGGCGTCTTTAACAATGCACCGTATCCTTCTGTCGTAGCTTGTGCGCAGGGGTTTGTTCCAAACCATTTAGGTATGGCATCGGGGTTGATTTATGGCGTTGTTGTGTGCGTTGGAGGTATCGTGTCTCCTTTGTTGGGAAATGTAGGAGACACGATTGGATTGGTGCCGCTTATGATGTGCGTTGCGGGTTTTGCGCTTTTGGCACTGGTGTCTTCAATTGTGTTGAGTGTTGCACTCAGATACGTGAAAAAGCAAGACGTTCAGGCTTTTACTGGCGATAATAGGTAAGGAAGTCAGAGAACTTATTCATTGCATCACTGAGAACTTCAATTCGTGGTAAATATACAATGCGGAAGTGGTCAGGTTGTTTCCAGTTAAAGCCGCCACCATGAACAACTAGAATTTTCTTCTCGCGCAACAAATCAAGCGCGAACTTTTCGTCATCAACAATATTGAACTTTTTTGTATCAATCTTAGGGAAGATGTAGAAAGCAGCTTTTGGTTTAACTACACTAATGCCCGGGATATCTTTCAGGGCATTGTAGATGTACTCGCGCTGTTCGTAGATGCGTCCTCCAGGAACAATGTAGTCCTTAACGCTTTGATGCCCACCAAGAGCGGTTTGTACAATTGACTGAGCAGGAACGTTAGAGCAAAGACGCATATTCGAAAGCATATTGATGCCTTCAATATAATCATGTGCAATTGCTTTATTGCCGCTTAAAATCATCCATCCAATTCGATAGCCTGCAATCATGTGAGATTTTGAAAGGCCACTAAAGGTGACACAGAACAGATCAGGGCAAAGAGAAGCAATGGAGATATGCTCTTCGCCATCCATAACTAAGCGGTCATAGATTTCGTCAGAGAAAATCATAAGCTGATGCTCTCGGGCAATAGCAACAATCTCTTCAAGCACTTCTTTTGGATAGAGAGCGCCCGTTGGGTTGTTTGGGTTGATGATAACAATTGCTTTTGTGCGATTGGTAATTTTCTTACGAATGTCATCCATGTCTGGATACCATTCAGCTTCTTCATCGCATATATAGTGAACAGGGTTGCCGCCCGACAAATTAACGCATGCGGTCCAAAGAGGGTAGTCTGGCGAAGGGACAAGCACTTCATCGCCGTTATCAAGTAATGCTTGCATGCTCAAATTGATAAGCTCGCTTACGCCATTGCCCGTATAAATGCTGTCCATAGATACATTAGGGATGTGCTTGAGCTGAGCATACTGCATGATTGCCTTGCGAGCAGAAAAGAGACCTTTTGAATCGGAATAGCCTTCGCACTCGGTAAGCTGACGAGCCATATCGTGCACTACTTCATCAGGTGTTCTGAAGCCAAACGGTGCTGGATTGCCAATGTTGAGTTTCAAAATGTTCATACCGCGTTCTTCCATGCGGGATGCTTCGTCAACAACTGGGCCACGAACATCGTAGAGAACATTATCAAGTTTTGAAGATTTATTAAAATGACGCATTGAACTGTCTTTCTTGGTTAGGTCTTTTGAAGACTTTTGATACAAAGTGGTGTCTTGATGGCTTGCTACGTTCACGGCGGCAGCTGCCGAAGTAGCAAGTGGACCATCTTTGTCTGCGGGGGTGCTTTCAGGAGCGCCTAAAAGCCACCCTGGTTCAACAGAAAGGATTTGCGCAAGAAGGTTCAAAACAGAAGCGCGCGGAATTGTTTTTCCCGAGACATACTGGCTAACCTGGCTTTTTCCGAGCTTTGTTCCCTTGCTTGAAGCAAGTCTGATTAAGTCTGCTTGGCGAATGCCCGCATCAGCCATTGCTTGCTTGAGTCTATGAGAAAACGTTTCTTGTTCCATAATTCCCCAGGTTCAATTTCGATAAAAAAGAAGGGATTTCATTTGTTTGGAGGTGTTTTACCGGCAGTAAAACAAGAAATCCCTTCAAAATTGAACTAATTTTACCACTAGTAGAAGAAGAGGCGCATGAAAAAGTTCAAAGTAAAAGGGAAAGGTTCAATTTATAAGGAAATACAGTTAAAGCAAATTAATAGGGTTCATTTTGCTGCTTCTTCTCGCAGGATTTTCGGTTTAATTGGCTGACTTTCAGCTAGAAAGTTCAATTATCTGTCTTTAATCAAAAAACGAGGTGATATGAACTGTGACAAAGTTCGATTCGCTATGAATTTGATCGAGCGTTTTAACCGTGTCGTCTACTAATGCGATTGCTTTATCAGGGAATAATCGGGCTAGCTCTTCAAGAAAAGAGAGCTTTTTGGTTTTGTCTTCAACAAAGGCAATATGAGAGGCATCAATTAGGTAATGGCGCATAACAAAAGCTCGTTTAGCTTCTTGTTCGTAATCGTCAGCAACCGAACAAACATATACGTGTTCTTTAGGCATTTTGGCTATAAAGGTTTGAAGCGTAGGAAGAGGGCCTACCGTGCAGTAAGGATTATCTTCGGCGGAATTAAATGCTTCTTCCCAAATGTCAGCACTATGGCAGAAGTGAGAGAATTCATAGGATGCTAAAACACCATCAATATCAAAAACCACTACTTGATCTTTTAGATACTCGCGAAATTGTTTAGTCATGTATTTCCCCTAGTTTTTCTGGGTGTTTACGAAGCCAAATGAAGATACCTAAACAAATAAACACCGAAACCGAAGAGCCTACTGGTACTGCAAAGCCCATAGGCCAAAGTGTATCAAGAAACGTTACTGAGGCAAGGTAGGAAAGTGGTACACGCGCGCACACTATAGAGATGCTGTTATGGATAAAGGAAATGATTGACCATCCATAGGCGGTGAAATATCCACTAAAGATAAAGTGGATGCCTGCAATTCCCGTATCCCAAACATATCCCTGAAGATATTGAGCTCCAAGTTCAACAACATGAGGATCAGGACTAAATAGAGAAATAAGTCCTGCTGCACAGAACTGGACCGCTATTGCTATTCCAAAGCCATATACGATTACTATTGTCATGCAATAAGAGAATGTTTTGTTTACGCGGTTGTGGTTTCCTGCACCTATATTTTGCGCTCCTACTGCCGACATGGTAGAAAGAAGCGTTGAAGGTACCAGGAATAATAGGCAAATAATCTTCTCAACAATGCCTACTGCTGCCGCATCGTCAAGACCGCGCATGTTAGCGAAAACGGTTATACAAAGAAAAGCTATTTGAATGAAGCCATCTTGCAAGGAAAGAGGAGTGCCTACTTTCAAGATGTTTTTCATATGCTGCTTTTGAGGACGAAAATCCTTTCGTTTTACTGAGGGAAGAAGAGCCTTTTTCCAAATAGCAATAAGAGCAATTCCAACGCTTAATGCCTGAGAGATAATGGTTGCAATTGCGGCACCAGTAGCACCCCCGTTAAAAGCGCCCACAAAAAGGAAATCAAGACCAATATTAATTACGCATGCGATTGCTACAAAATACAGAGGAGTTTTTGTATCGCCGAGCCCTCTGAAAAGTGCTGCAATGACGTTATAGGCAGTGATAAACGGAATGCCTACAAAGCAAACTACCAGATAGTAAAAGGTTCCCTCAACTGCTTCGGTAGGAACTTGCATAAGGCGAACAATAGGATCGGTTAACACCAGAAGAAGCACACAGAGAAGCAATGAGAACATCAAAAAGAGTGTTGCGGTGTTTCCAATATAGACCGATCTGTTTTTTGAATCGCTGCTACCAACGGTTTGTGCAATCATGACCGTTGAGCCCATTGCGAGCCCCACAATAACTACGGTAATCATATGCATTACTTGGCTTCCCGTAGCTACTGCGGTAATTGAAGCCGTGGTACTGAATAGCCCCACAATAAATAGGTCTACGGTTCCATAGAATGTTTGAAGAAAATAGGCAAGAAGATAGGGAAGTGAAAAGGTGGAAATTGCCTTTAAGACGCTTCCCTTTGTTAAATCTTCTGCCAAAAATCTTCCTTAAAACAGTGCATTAAAGTGCGCTAATAATTGCTTCTACAGAGCCCTTCGCATCTCCTAGAAGCATATCGGTATTTTCGTTAAAGAATAACGGATTCTGAACGCCTGCATAGCCAGTTCCCATAGAGCGCTTGGAAACAATAACTTTTTGTGCTTCCCAAACGTGAAGTACTGGCATTCCGGCAATTGGTGAGTTTGGCTCAGTGGTAGCTGCTGGGTTAACGGTGTCGTTTGCGCCAATAACTAATACGACGTCCACGTCTTCCCAATCTTCGTTAATCTCATCCATTTCATATACGTTATCGTAAGGAACTTTAGCTTCAGCTAAAAGAACGTTCATATGGCCAGGCATACGACCTGCTACTGGATGAATGCCAAACTTTACATCAACGCCTTGGGCAATGAGTTTGCGGGTAAGCTCCGCAACAGGATACTGAGCTTGAGAAACTGCCATGCCATAGCCAGGGGTAATAACAACCTGCTTTGCACTGCGAAGAAGCTCAGCAACTTCTTCAGGGGAAGTTTCAGTATGAGGAGCGTATGTTTTGCCTGAATCTGAGGTGCTTGCAGAAGTGTCTTGACCAAAACCACCCAAGATAACCGAGATGAAAGAGCGATTCATGCCTTGGCACATAATGTAGGAAAGGTATGCGCCAGAAGAACCAACTAAAGCACCTGTGATGATAAGGAGATCATTTCCCAGAGTAAAGCCCGCCATTGCTGCTGCCCAGCCTGAATATGAGTTCAGCATGGAAACAACAACAGGCATGTCTCCGCCACCAATTGCTAAAACAAGGTGGGCACCAAGAATCAAAGAGATAACGGTAAGAATGATTAGAGGGAGAAGACCTTCAGCAACACCGCGGGTGGTAATAAGCCAGCCAATAAGCACAACTGAAGCAATAATGATTCCTAGGTTGATGATATTGCGGCCCGGAATCATTAAAGGCTTACCATCCATCTTTCCAGACAGCTTTAAGAACGCAACAATAGAACCAGTGAAGGTAACGGCGCCAATAAAGATTGCTAAACCAACTTCGCCTAAATGATAAGCATTAGAAGGAGTGTCGGCACCTGGGATGGTAAGAAAGGAATTGAATCCAACCAGTACGGCAGCGCAACCAACAAAGGAGTGGAGCATGGCAACTAGCTCTGGCATTTGGGTCATTTCTACCGTCTTTGCACGCCAAACACCAATGGCAGCACCAATGAGAAGAGCAACTACCATTAAAACAATAGAAAGGATAGCGCCAGTATCGTCGGCTGCAACCGTATTAAGGATAGTTGCGACCAAGGCAATGGTCATACCGCAAATACCCATGTAGTTTCCTCGTTGTGCCGTTTTTTGCTTAGATAATCCTGCGAGCGCAAGAATAAAGAGCAGAGCAGCAAGAATATAAGCAAGAATTTGGAAACGGGTAAGAGAATCAAGTACTTCAAGAGGAGTATTGAAGCTCATTTCTAAAAGAGTATTCATTAGTCTTCAGAGCTCCTTTGGAACATCTTCAACATTCGATGGGTTACCAAGAAGCCGCCGAAAATATTAATTGAAGCGATGGTCATAGCAATAAAGGAAAGAGCCGCAATAATTGGATCCGGAGAGCCAATTTGTAAGATTGCGCCCACAATGATGATGCCTGAAATTGCGTTAGTTACCGACATGAGTGGAGTATGAAGCGTGTGGGTAACATTGGTAATTACATAGAAACCAACAACACACGCGAGTTCAAATACAACGAAGTGGCCAGACATTTCTTCAGGAGCTCCAACAATAAGAGCAATACCTAGAATGCCTAGAAGAACTTTCCACCAATGTTTTGCGAAAGCAGACTTTTCCTTTGGTTCTTCTTCTGCCTGAGGAGCTACTTCCTCGGTTTTCGAAGGTGCGGCAGATACTTGTACTGGTGGAGGAGGCCACATGCCTTCACCCTGAAGAGTAACCGTTACTCCACGTACAATTTCGTCTTCTTCGTCAAGAACAAGCACGCCGTCTTTGTTTGGCGTGGTGAGCTTGAAGAAATTGACCATGTTTTGACCATAGAGTTGTGATGCTTGGCCAGGAAGTCTGCTTGGAAGATCGTTGTAGCCAATGATGGTAACACCGTTTTCTGTTGTGAAAACTTCGCCTGGCTTAGTAAGAGCGCAATTGCTTCCTTGTGGAGAAGCGCCCATGTCAACAATAACGGATCCTGGTTTCATTCCTTTTACTGCCTCTTCGGTAAGAAGAAGAGGGGAAGGGCGGCCAGGAATCTGAGCAGTGGTAATAATGATGTCGTTGAGAGCGGCTTGCTGAGCGTAAACCTGGTTTACCAAGTCCTGCTCGTTTTCTGACATCTCCTTTGCATAACCGTCGGTAGATTCTTGTTTTACGGGAATCTCTACAAAGGTGCCACCCAAAGATTCAACTTGGTCAGCAACTTCTGCACGTACGTCGGTTGCAGAAACAATAGCTCCCATTGAGCCTGCTTGGCCAATAGCTGCCAAACCTGCAACACCAACGCCAATTACATATACTTTTGCAGGAGGCATTTTGCCAGCTGCTGTAACCTGACCACCAAAAAGGCGGTCGAATGCGTTTGCTGCTTCAATAACAGCACGACAGCCACCAATGTTTGCCATGGAAGAACGAACATCAAGTGACTGAGCGCGTGAGATACGAGGAACCATATCCATTGCTAAAGCGGTAATGCCCATTTGCTTGAAAGTTTCAATGTCTTGAGCATTGGCTCCTGGATTCATGCGGGCAATAAGAGTTGCTCCCTTTTTAATAAGGGAAAGTTCGTTAGAGGTTGGCGTGTCCAAACAGATGATGATATCTGAACCCCAAACTTCTTGCTTTCCAACTATGGTAGCGCCAGCCGCTACATATTGGTCGTCAAAGTAGTTTGCGCGATCACCGGCTCCTTGTTCAACACAAACATCGTAACCAAGTTTGATTAATTTCGTTACGGTGTCAGGAGAGCCCGCAACAAGCGTTTGTCCCGCAAACGGTTCTTTCGGAATACCAATCAGCATGGTATAACTCGCCTTTCTTTCTATAAAGTTCTACTGTTGGGTAGTAAATGACTGAAAAAATGTGATTAGTCACTCTACCATAATGGAGTTGTTCAACCCTTTCTTGTTGAGCTCTGCTAGGCTAGGGGGTTTAATTGAGGGTTAGACGACAATCATTGGCATGTTTCGCGCGTATCTCTTGTTAATGGTTCTTGCCGGTATGTCTAGTTCTAAACGCTTTTGTGCAAGAAAGAGAAAAGATTGACGCTATTCTTTTAAACGCTCCTAGTTTGGCGAAGTTCGTATAGGGCTTCAAGCTCTCTATTGGGTTGTTATTGTAGTTCCTTATTGGAGAGTTGGTTAGAAGGTAATGAATTGTTTAAAGAGGTTTAATTGGCTCAATATGTCTATAAACTGTATTTATAAATCCTGTTCAAATAAGGATAAATCTTTTTCAGTTGTGACCGTGATTCCCGCATCGATGATTGCCTGAGCAGCTACCCCGTTACCTGGTACGAGCGTTTTTGAAAAGGACCCATCGTATATTTCCCCAACGCCACAACTGGGGCTTTTTGATTTAAGAATTACGGCATCAACCTGTGCTTTTTGAAGACGTGAAAGAGCCTTCTGCGCTCCATTGCAAAAAGCGTTAGTATTGTCTGCTCCTTCAGTATCTATCACTTTTAATAAAGGCGCAGTGGTTTGGATTTCATTTGCAGGGTGAGGAATTGAAAGTCCCGCCATGACTTCAGGGCAAAAAGGAACCAGAGTATGGTTGTCTTTGAGTGCAATTACTGTCTCGTTTGGTTTGGATGTTCCATCGTAGCGGCAATTCTTTCCTAGAAGACAAGCACTTACTCCGATAATCACGGCCACTCCTTTATTTAAGTAAAGCAGCTCAAAAAACCATGAGCTGCTTTTTGCTGAATCATGCTTCCTAATTGGTTAGTTTTGTGAGGTATTGTTTATCTAAGAGAACACTTGCCCTAAGAGATAGCTTTGCTTAAGGGATGGCTTGCGAGCAGCCTAGATAAACACTTTTCACTACTTAGATAAACTGCTGTTCACGCTGGGAGTTTTCGAATGTAGCACGACCCATTCGGACACCACCAAGCACGTGCACATGAAGATGAGGAACTGTAGTTGCAGAATCAGGGCCGGTATTTATTACGCATCTGTAGCCCGATTCATAGACGCCCTTTGCTTTAGCTACTTCAGGAACAGCTTTCATGAGATGACCCAGTACTTCTTCAGGAACATCATTTTGTAAGTCATTGAAGTGCTGCTTTGGAACAACAAGGGTGTGGACAGGAGCTTCTGGCTCAATGTCGTCGAATGCGTATACGTAATCGTCTTCGTAGACTTTCTTTGAAGGAATTTCACCTGCAATAATCTTACAGAATAAACAATCGCTCATAAGAGTCCTTTCTCTCGTGAAATTTATTATAGCGAGATTTTTCTCAGGAATGAAAGCGTCAAAACACCAATAAAAAAGCCCAAGAAGTTCGCTAAAAGAGCTAACCTGGGACATTTTTAGTACAATGAAAAAAATGCGGAAGTGCACCGTGTGGGAAACAGACTGGTGAAAACAAGGCTTTGAACAGGGGATTCAAATAATAGAGGAATGCAATTATTTGCAGAAAAAGCGGATTTAATAAAGCCAGGTACGTTTCTGTAAAACACGGAAAACATCATTGAATAAATGATCTAACAGGGGGTTACGTGTGTCGGGCAAAAATAATGCGAAGTTAAAAATCTTATATCTGCGTACTATTCTTGAGGAAGAGACCGATTCGGAGCACGGCCTTACCATGCGGCAGCTTATAGAAAAGCTTGCTGAATATGGAGTTACTGCAGAGCGTAAAAGTGTCTATCGCGATTTGGAAATCCTCAAAGAATTTGGCATGGATATTCAAACATTTCAGCGAAATCCGGTTGAGTATGGTCTTGGCAGAAGAGATTTCAGTATTTCAGAGCTGATGCTTCTCGTTGATGCTGTTGAGTCAAGCAGGTTTCTTACCGAAAAGCAGAGCAACACTCTTATTGGAAATATTAAATCGTTAGCAAGCAATGCTCAACGTGAAAAACTTGATAAGCAAATTCACGTAGTTGGAAGAATAAAGACAAAAAATAGAAGTGTTTTCTCAACTATTGACACTATTCATCAGGCAATTCAGGAAAAGAAGAAAATAAACTTTTATTACTACAAATTCGGTCCGGACAAGGAAAGAATTCTTCAACATGGAGGAAAACCTTATCTTTTGACGCCCGTAAAAATAGTGTATGCCGAAGGCTTCTACTATCTCACTGCTTACACAAAGAAGTATGACGATTTTTCCCATTATCGAATTGACCGCATAGAGAAGATTACTGTTTCTAATGAGCCGGCAGATCGCAACGAGAGAATTGCAAACTACACTTTCAATGAGAATGAATACCAGCTTTTCGGCAGTTTTGGAGGTGAAGCAGTATCGGTTGTGCTTGCGGTTAAGGCCGATAAGGTTGATATCGTGCTTGATAGGTTCGGGAGTGAAGTAATGCTCTCCAAAGAGAAGGATGGGATAGTGAATGCGTATGTAACTGTTTCGAAAAGTCAGCAGTTTTATGGTTGGATTGCAGGCTTGGACAAGGCAGTTACTATTGCTTCTCCTGCTTCTTTGGTGCAGGAATACCGGGAATACCTACAAAAACTTATCAATGATTAACTCGTAGTTAACCTGACTGAAACGTTGGCTGTAAACAATAGAAGAGAAAATAAACAGCCAATAAAGGAGGCTTTAGTGGTAAAGGTTAACGAGAATTATCAAAAACTGCCTGGCGCGTATCTTTTTTCTGAAATTGCACGCAGAACAGCGGTGTATTCTGAGGCACATCCCGAGGCTCAACTTATCAAAATGGGCATTGGTGACGTTACACGTCCGCTTGCACCAGCAGTTATTGATGCAATGCATGCGGCAGTTGACGATCTTTCTAAGGCTGAGACCTTTTACGGATATGGCCCTGAACAGGGATATGATTTTCTTCGCGAAGTAATTGCAGAAAAGGATTTTGCTGATCGCGGAGTTGATATTGCGGTAGATGAGATTTTCATTTCTGATGGTGCGAAATCCGATTGCGGCAATATTGGCGATATTCTTGCGGTAGATAATGTGATTGCGGTGTGTGATCCGGTTTATCCTGTATATGTTGACACGAATGCAATGGCTGGTCGTGCGGGTGAGTACGACGAGGCTACTCAGAAGTGGAGCAACATTTATTACATGCCAACTACCGCTGAAAATGATTTTTCTCCCGCAATCCCTGACACAAAAGTGGATGTGATTTATCTTTGTAGTCCAAATAATCCAACGGGTACGGTTCTCAATGCAGATCAGCTTCAAGCTTGGGTAGAGTATGCAAACGAAAACGACTCAATCATCATGTTTGATGCAGCCTATGAGCGCTTTATTGTTGAAGACAATGTTCCTCATTCGATTTTTGAAATTGAGGGAGCTAAAACATGCGCTATCGAATTCCGCTCTTTTTCTAAGACTGCTGGTTTCACTGGAGCTCGCTGTGGCTATACTGTTGTGCCTAAAGAATTAATCCGAGAAGGCCAGAGCCTTAATGCTTTGTGGAATAGGCGTCAGTGTACAAAATTTAATGGCGCTTCTTATGTCATCCAGCGTGGCGCAGAGGCAATTTATTCGCCAGAGGGTACAGCTCAGATTGAGGAGACCATTGATTATTATCGCCGCAACGCATTAGTCATTAAAGAAGGCTTAGAATCTGCGGGATTTAAGGTGTTTGGCGCTGTAAACAGTCCTTATATTTGGTGTAAAACTCCTGAAGGAATGGGCTCATGGGAGCTTTTCGATAAGCTTTTGCACGAGGCAAACATTATTACTACCCCAGGAGCAGGCTTTGGTCCTTCGGGCGAGGGTTATATTCGCCTGACTGCTTTTGGTGATGCCAAGGCAACAAAAGAAGCTATGGAGCGAATCAAAAAGCTCTCTTTCTAAATTGAAGATAATAAGGCTTAGACCTATAGAAAAAAAGCTTCGGAATTGTTTCCGAAGCTTTTTTTGTGTTTCTTTCTATCTCTGAAAGGCGTTATTTGTATGTTTATATCTTCGAGTTGTTATTGCAAAAGAGCGATTAAAGAATCGAAACAACCCATCCCTCAGGGCCTTCAATATTGCCTGCCTGAATACCTGTTAAGGTTTCACGAAGCTTTTTCATAACTGGACCAGAGGTTTCGGATCCGTCAGGGAAAGTAACGTCAACGCCTGGTGCTTCAATATGGCCAACAGGAGAAATAACTGCAGCGGTTCCGCAGAGGCCGCATTCTACAAAGTCACCATTAAGTACTTCTTCAAACTTAACAGGACGCTCAATCACCTTCATATTAAGGATCTCTTTTGCAACTACTACCAAAGAGCGACGAGTAATAGAAGGAAGAATAGAGTTAGTTGCAGACTGTGGAACAACAAGGTTTCCTTCTTTGTCAACAAAGAGGATGTTTGCGCCGCCAGTTTCTTCAACATAGGTGCGGCTCTGAGAATCGAGATACATATTTTCTGCATAGCCAGCAGCATGTGCCTTTTCACCTGGATAAAGGCTCATTGCGTAGTTGAGGCCTGCTTTGATGTTGCCGGTACCATGAGGAGCAGCACGGTCATAATCAGCAACGGTGATGGTTACTGCAGTGTCTCCACCCTTAAAGTAAGGGCCTACCGGTGTTACCAAAATGCGGAACTGATATTCGTCAGCAGGCTTTACGCCAATAACGTCTCCTGTTGCAAACATGAATGGGCGAACGTAAAGAGTTGCGCCTGAACCAAAAGGAGGAACCCAAGCTGCGTTTGCACTGACAACTTCTTTGACTGCTTCAATAAACTTATCTTCTGGGAAAACAGGCATGCATAAACGGCGAGCAGAATCTGCCATACGTGCTGCATTTAAGTCAGGACGGAAGCATACAATTTTTCCGTCTTCGGTGGTGTAAGCCTTCAAGCCTTCAAAAACGGTTTGTGCATAGTGAAGAACGCCTGCACATTCACTCATTGGAAGAGAGTGATCAGCGGTAAGACCGCCTTCTTCCCATTGACCGTTTTTGAAATTGCATACATAGCTGTAGTCAGTCTTCAGGTAACCGAAAGGAAGGCTGCCCCAGTCTAAATCTTTCTTCTCCACTGTTCTCTCCTTATATGTGACTGAATTAATGGATTAATTTTACTCTACTGTGCGCTCGTTCATAAATATTATTTTCCCTTAACATATTCCAGGTCATTTTTTTGAAATAAGTGGTAAGTTTTCAATTGCGTATGGGACATACGAATCATATAGTGAGGAATTTATATGGAACCAAAATGCAATCTTATTATTGACTCCTGTTGTGATTTGCCAATCGATTTAATTCCCGATAACGTAACAGTGCTCAATTACTCTTACATCCTTGATGGAATTACCTACTCAGATGATTTCTTCCAGTCGGTATCGGTTAAAGAGTTTTATGACACTATGCGTGCAGGAGCAACTCCTACTACCTCTCAAATTAGCCCTGCGGTATTGGAGGAAGCGTTTCGTAAGGGTTGCGAAAGTGGTCTTCCAACAGTTTATTTCTCCATGTCAAGCGGTATTTCAAGCAATGCTGAATCGGCAGCAATGATAGCGGCTATGGTAAAAGAGGATTATCCTGAGGCAGGGCTTTATGTGGTAGATACGTTGCTCGGTTGTACTCCCGAGGGCGTTCTTGATTTCGAGCTCATGCGTTTGTTTAGTAAAGGCTTTAGCGCTCAGCAACTTGTAGAATGGGCGAAAGAAGCACGCTTTCATGTAAATACACTCTTTATGGTTGATGACTTGAATGCTCTTCACCGTGGAGGACGTTTACCAAAGAGTGTTGCTACGGTTGGTGATGCATTGAATGTAAAGCCTCTCTTAAATTTTTCAACCGATGGCACTCTTGGATTAGTGGGAGTTGCCCGCGGCCGAAAAAAGGGTATCAAGCAGATGGCGCAGTTCTTCAAAGAGAATTATGACGTAAATAGCAAGTTTGTTTTAATTGGTAATGCGGATTGCCCTGAAGAAGCAGAGAAGCTTCGAAAAGAAATTCTTTCTATAGATCCCGCTGCTAATGTTTTTGTCCACACTATTGGCACCACTATTGGCTGTCATGTTGGTGCCGATATGATTTCTATTAGTTTCTGGGGCGAAGATCGTAGAAAGGCTATGTCAGTAGCTGATCGAATTGCTGCGAAAGTAAAAGGTATGTAGGAGAACAAGTTTTACGGGCTCTTTTTTCGGAGAATTTCCTTTTATTCATTGCGAGCTTTCTTCTAGGACCTTTTCTCCTTGTGACAGGCTAATCATTTTTGAGTGGCTTCCTATTATTCGTGGTGGGCTACTCTTTCGTCTGTTGTCTCTTGCTTTTTGTGGCGAGCTGCTTTTTCTTGGGCATTTCGCTTTCTATTGCGCATATTTATGACCGTACCTTCCATCCCATAAGGAATGTAGGTAATGCTTTCTAGGTCTTCGGGAAGATAGTCAACAAGACTTACTGCTGGTTTCGGCTCCCAATTCTGAGGAACGGGACCTGGTTTTGCGCAAAGCGCGTACACAAGAGCTCCTCGATCAATGAGCTTTTCTTCGTAAGCACTGGTTGTGTAGGCAAGTTTATTGAGCCACTCGTTTTTCTGACTGCTGTTATGCAAGTCTCGTGTTTGCCACAGAATTTCATAGCCTGTGTGGGCGAGTTGCTCGAGCGCAAAATCGAATAGTGGTTGACTGTCGGTTTTTAATTGAATGACACCCGTTTCTCCCAAACAGGCGCGATAGTTCATCAGCCACGTTCCCTCAACAATGCGATTGTGGGCTTCCTTCTTTTTTGGATAAGGAGTAGGGAAGTTGATGTGAAGAACGTCAATTTCTCCTTCGGCGAAATTATTGTGAACGTACTGGGCAGAATCAAGTGCAAAGAAAACATTAGGAAGTTTTTGGTTCCCTGCTTTTTCTGCTCCCATTGAGACGCACATAGGTTCTCGGTCAAACCCAATGAATAAATCCTCGGGAAGGCTCGAGGCAGCACGCGTAGTCCAAAGGCCTTTTCCGCAGCCTAAATCAACATGAAGCGTTTTGGCTTCAGGGTATAACAATCGCCATTGACCTTTATTGGTTAACGGATTTGCTGCAACGTATTGAGCGTACTGCTCAAGACGCTGGTTGGTAAGTTTTGGTTTCTTAAAGTGTGCCATAGAAAGAATAATACTCAGCCTTACTCTGAGTGGGACTAGGTTTTCATTAAAAGGTTCGAGAGTATTATTCTATGGCTTCTGGTTGCAGTTTCTCCTATAATTACAGGGACTTTTGTCTCGCTAAACCACAGGAAGAACCAATGATTTATTCAAATATTTTGGAAGCAGTAGGAAATACTCCTCTTATTCGCTTGAATCGCATAAGTGAACCAGATGCTGCAGACATTGTTGTTAAGTTTGAGGGCGTTAATGTTGGTGGCTCTATTAAGACGCGCACTGCTCTTCAAATGATTAATGCTGCTGAAGAAAGCGGCGAAATCACTCCTGAGAGCATTATTGTTGAGCCAACAAGTGGCAATCAGGGAGTAGGTATTGCGCTCATTTGTGCAGTTCGTGGTTACAAGGCGCGCATTATTATGCCTGATTCGGTGTCGGAAGAAAGAAGAAAGCTTGTTTCTCAGTATGGTGCCGAAGTGGTGGTTATCCACGACGAGGGAGACATTGGTAAGGCAATTGAAGAATGTATTGCCACGGCTAATAAGATGGCAGAAGAAGACCCACGTGTATTTGTTCCTCAGCAGTTTGTGAACAAAAATAACGTGATGGCTCACAAGCTTAATACGGCAAAAGAGATTTTGAGCCAAATTGGTGGTCCTATTCACGGATTTTGTTCTGGAATTGGTACAGGAGGAACCATTTCGGGTATGGGTCAGGTATTTAAAGAAGCCTATCCCGAGATTGTTATCTGGGCTGCTGAGCCAGAAAATGCGGCAATTCTTTCTGGAGGCCCTATTGGAAGCCATATCCAAATGGGTATTGGTGATGGCCTTATTCCTGAAATTCTTGATACGTCGGTATATGACGATATTTGTGTTATTTCCGATGAAGAAGCGCTTGAAACATCCCGCGATCTTGCAAGATTGGAAGGTTTGTTGTGCGGTATTTCTTCAGGTACAAACGTGGCAGCTGCAAAGCGTTTAGCTCGCATTTTAGGCCCTGGCAAAACCGTAGTTACCGTTTTGCCTGATACGGGCGAGCGCTATTTCTCTACTGAATTGTTCGAGTAGGAAACGTAGACTGAATAAGGCTCTATTCCTTGAGAAATCCAGGATAGCTTTAGGCTGATAAAGTAGTATTGCTTAGATTAATAACTAGTTATTGAAACCATGAAGAACTAAGTTTATCTGGTTCTTTTATAGTTAGTCATAGTATTTTTGTATAACTGCATGAAAAAAATGCTCTTGAAAAGAGGTGCGTATGCCTATTAGAATTCCTGCTTCACTTCCAGCTCGCATGCAGCTTGAAGAGGAGAATATTTTTGTTATGTCGGAGCTTCGTGCTCTTTCTCAGCATATTCGTCCGCTGCGGGTTATTGTTCTTAACTTGATGCCGTTAAAGCTTGATACTGAAGTGCAGTTACTCCGCAAGCTTTCTAATACTCCACTTCAGATTGAAGTGCAGTTTATGTATACCGCAACTCACGTTGCAAAGAATGTTCCTGAAGGACATCTTGCAGCGTTCTATACCACCTTTGAAGAAATTAAAGACCAGCATTACGACGGCCTTATTATTACTGGTGCGCCAGTTGAGAAAATGCCTTTTGAAGAGGTTGATTATTGGCCAGAGCTCGCTGAGATTATGGACTGGAGTCAGACTAACGTTCATTCTACGCTTCACATTTGTTGGGGTGCTCAGGCAGGATTGTACTATCACTACGGCATTGATAAATTTATGCTGGACAAGAAGATGGCAGGTGTTTTTGAGCATAAGGTATTAAAGCCATTTAGTCCGCTGGTTCGTGGCTTTGATGATAAGTTTATGGCTCCTCACTCTCGTCATACTTCTGTATCTGAAGAAGCAATCATCGCTCACCCAGATTTAGAGCTCATTGCTACATCAGAAGAGGCAGGTGCTTTCTTGTTTAAGAGCACCGATAGCCGCAATTTCTTCATCACTGGCCACCCAGAGTATGATCGCGATACGCTTAAAAATGAGTATGTTCGTGACATTAATAAGGGAATGGACATGGAAGTTCCTCTCCATTACTTCCCTGATGATGATCCAAATCAGGAGCCATGGCGTTCTTGGTGTGCTCATGGTCAGCTGCTTTACACAAACTGGTTGAATTACTACGTTTATCAAACCACTCCTTATGATTTGAACAAGGCAGGTGTTGATTTCGAAGACTTCGACCATAAGGGAGAACGCTTCTTCGTTTCAGTAGTTGGACGCAACCAGGTAGGTATTCTTGCAGGCATTTCAAGCGTTTTGGCTAATGCGGGCGCAAGTGTTGATGATATTAGCCAGAATGTGGCCGAAAATTCTTTCAGTATGAATATGGTTATTCATTTTGAGAATCCGCTTGTTGATCTTGATACCGTTCGAGAAATGCTTAAGGATGCAGGCAAAGAATTTGACGTAAAAATCAATCTGATAAGCGCTAATTTCTAAGTATTGTAACGAAAGCGTTTATTGGGCGGTTTGTTGAAACTATTTCGTACGAAACCGGCAGAAACTTTTTATTGAATTACTGCGCAGGATAGTCGTGCATAGGCGTAATGCAATTTCGAAAAAATATTAGCTAGTTAGTAAAGGATATCAGTATGACTTCTCTTGATACTCGTTGCGTACAGGGTGGATACCAGCCAGGAAATGGTGAGCCTCGCCAGGTGCCAATTATTCAGTCTACAACCTTTAAATATGCCTCTTCTGAGGAAATGGGAAAACTCTTTGACCTTGAAGCAGAGGGCTATTTTTACACCCGACTCCAAAACCCAACTAACGATTATGTAGCAGCAAAAATTGCTGAACTTGAGGGCGGCACCGCTGCAATGCTTACCTCTTCTGGTCAGGCAGCAAACTTCTTCGCTATTTTTAATATTGCATGTAACGGCGATCATGTGGTAGCTTCAAGCACCATTTATGGTGGAACCTTCAATTTGTTTAACGTAACTATGCGTCGTATGGGCATTGATTTTACGTTTGTTGATCCAAACGCATCTGAAGAAGAATTGAACGCTGCATTTAAACCAAACACAAAAGCAGTTTTTGGTGAAACTATTGCAAACCCAGCATTGTCCGTTTTGGATATTGAGAAATTCGCCAAAGCAGCACATGCTCATGGGGTGCCTTTGATTGTTGACAACACGTTCCCAACACCAATTAATTGTCGACCTTTCGAGTGGGGAGCCGATATCGTAACTCATTCCACTACTAAGTATATGGATGGTCACGGAACTGGTGTTGGCGGTGCTATTGTTGATTCTGGCAATTTCGACTGGATGGCTCATGCAGATAAATTCCCTGGTTTATGCACGCCAGATGAAAGCTATCATGGCGTTACGTACGCAGAGCGTTTTGGCAAAGAAGGCGCTTTTATTACTAAGTGCACTGCACAGCTCATGCGTGACTTTGGAAGTATTCAAAGCCCTCAAAATGCGTTCTATTTGAATCTTGGCTTGGAAAGCCTTCACTTACGTATGAAACAGCACGTAAAGAACGGCCAGGCAGTTGCAGAATTCTTAAACGATCACCCAAAGGTAAAGTGGGTTCGTTATTCTGGTCTTCCATCTGATGAGTATTACGAAGTTGCTCAGAAGTATTTGCCAAACGGCGGTTGTGGCGTAGTAAGCTTTGCAGTTGAAGGTGGTCGTCAGGCAGCTGAAAAGTTCATGGCTTCCCTGAAAATGGCAGCAATTGCAACTCATGTTGCCGATGCGCGTACTTGCTGTTTGCACCCAGCAAATGCAACTCATAGACAGTTGAGCCCTGAAGAATTGGTTGCATGCGGTTGTCCTGAAGATATGGTTCGTTTGAGTTGTGGTATTGAAGGAACAGAAGATTTGATTGCGGATATTGCTCAGGCCCTTGAAGCTATTTAAGTTCAAGGGCTTTGCCTTTATTCGTTCTTGAGATTAGGTGCAATTAATCCATTTGCTACAGAAGTAACTGCAAGGCGAAGGATGCTGTCATATCCTGTTTTCGCAAGAATGTCGGAGATGTGGCGTTTTACTGTTCCTTCGCTCATGTAAAGTTCAGCAGCAATTTCTTTGCGCGTTTTGGTCTCGCAAACAAGTCTTAAAATTGAGAGCTCTGTTTCTGTCAGGGAAGAAATAATATTTTCCTCTTTAGGCGCTTTGTTTGGATAGAGAGAGTAGCCAAACATGGTTGAGCGAAGCGCCGTAATGAGCTCGTCCGTTCCTACATTTTTATAAATAAAACTATCGGCACCAGCTTCTTTGGCTTGTTCAACAAAGGAAATTTCAGGCATGCCTGTCATGAGAACAACCTTGATGTGTGGTGCCTTTTTCTTGATTTCTCTTGTTGCGGTAATACCGCTTGAGTCGTGCTCGGTGCAGATGTCCATGAGGATAATGTCTGCTTGCTTTTCTATGGCGGTTTCAAGAGCAAGGGAAGCATCGGACAAGGTGGCAACAACAACAAAGTCTGGCTGCATATTGATAGCCGCACTTAACGATTCGCAAAGAATAGTTTGATCTTCTACAACAATTGCTTTAACCAAAACGTGAGCCCCTTTCCTTATCTTGTGTGCTCTAGTTTATGCCGATTATCCTATCAAGACATTTCATATTGATTACTGTATCGTTTTATGGGGGATTCCGGCGAAAATAACAAACTTTCCATCTTTGATAGATACGTCAAATGTGCCATAGAGTGACTTTACGGCACGGCGCATTCCTTTAATGCCTGTATGTTCTTCAATGGTGTTCGTCTTGCAAACCCCGTTATCAGAAATGCGTAAATAGCTGAAGCCTTTATCTTCCCAAAATTCTACGAATATATGATTTGCTTGTGTGTGGCGAATGGAATTTGTGCATGCTTCACGAAGTATTTGAAGGAATACTGTGGTGCTATCTTGATCTTTTGGGAGAGCACCTGATATCTCAATAGAAACATTTGCTAAGGCAAACGAATTGATAAGGGAATCAAGCATGAGTTTGCTGTCAGGTTTTTGTATGGAGTCTAAGTCTTCCATTAGGGTACTTAAGAGGTTGCGCAATTCGTGCAGATCATCAAGGGAATCCTTCTTATCTTCAATGTATCTATGAAGAATTGACAATCGGTGACCAACAGTATCGTGAACATGAGATTGAAGCTGAAGATTTACTTCATTTTCCGCAGATTTGTTAACTTGCTCAAGCGAGTCATTTAGTTTATCTGCGGTAATAGCAAGTTGTTGGTTAGTAAGGTCAATATCCTGATTGAGTTGTTCTTCAACGGTGATATTCTGTGCTACCACTCTTGTGTAGATTTGATTATTAATCAGGATAAATGAGTGGGTGAAAAGCCACAGCTCTTCTTCGATTGTGAGGTATTGAAGTGTCAATGAGTTATCTTTTTCAGGATTTTGGATTTTTGCTATCTCTAAGAGTTGGCTCGCCAAATTAGAGACAGCACATAAATCGGTTTGAAGATGAAGACGAGAAAGGCAGTGTCTCATCTTGTCATTGATTGCCAGGATGTGCTCGCGTTCATCAGCGAAAAGAACCCCGCTTGGAAGCAGTTTAAATGCCTGTTCCAAAGAAAGGTACGTCAAATAATTACGTTGAAGCCTTTGATTGTTTCGGTAAAGAATAACCATTCGAGCAACAGCAACAAGGCAGAATCCAATAATAAGGTAATCCCCTAGTCTACCAAGAGGGATTACTGCTTGGATAAACGGAAACACCGCCAAAGGAATGTCGAGAAGAATTAACGGGTTTTTCCGTTGTATTGCACAAAAAAGTGAGCTGAATACTCCTGTTAAACAAAGGGAAGCAGGAAGCCAAAGTGGAATATTCCAAGACAGGAAAGTAAATTTTTCTAAGGTGCTATTTCCTAAAAGCGAGCTTATTACAATGGTTTGGAAGAAAAAGGTATACGTCATCACTGTTTCGTGGAAAAAATATCCCTTAAAGAATTGGTCTTTTCTTCTATCAAGTATTTCAATCTGGTATCGAGCGTTTGATAGGAGAGCGAAAAAGAGAATGACGAAGAGCGCTATTTTTGCGAGTAGCGGGAGGGTAGAGGTAATCATTTTTCTTCCTCCTCGGTAAAAGCAGTAACGCTGAAGTCTATTGTGCCCTCATCTATTACAAGAGAAATGTCTTTAATCTGAGGAGGTGTAGGCTCTTCAAGACGTTTTTTCATAGCAGCAATGTGTTTTTCAGTATCAGGAATAGCAGGTTTTCCGTGTTCAACAGCAATACGCAATCGCGCTTCAGTGTTTGATATCTCATTGATGGAAATCATGAGAATAACGTCTTCATAATAAAGAATTGCCAGGATAAAAATAAAGAAGTAATCATAGAGCGAACTTACCGCTGCTGCACTTAAACCTTTTGGAGCGTTAACTAGGCATGCGCAGGTAAAGCCAATAGTGCGCATATCAATACTTGCTTCACTAATTACTAGATCAAGACGCTTGCTGTCAAACGCCTCAATGCTATTTGCTGCAATAACAAGACTGCACTTGCGTTTCGCGTAGGAAGTAATCATCTTTACTTCAAAAAGGGTCAGCTCTTGCTCTTTTTTACTGAGCGTGTCGTGGTTTTTGATCAGGTAGTCAAACAGGTTGTCAATTCTTGAAAGTGCTGTTTTGAGCGCTTTTCTGATTTCCGACATCAAACGTTGGTTGGTTTCCTGCTTTTTTAATTGTTTTTGTATGGCAAGGGTATTGTGTAAAGCCAATACTTGAGCTTCTAGGAGCTCTTGCTGAGACTCTAATTCAGCGCGCCTGGTAATAACAGGGTCGATATTTTCGCCAAGAATAACCGATCCTCCTGTTACTTTGTAGGTGTGGTAAAGGTAGTTTGGATAATCGGATAAATGGAATGAGTTCTTGCCGTTTGCGCGGTTGAGAATAGTTTTTTGAAAGAGTTGTTGTTCTTCTTGCGAGGTGAGCTCAGAGGCCTTTTCGGTTTTAAACGCTTTTCCAGGAAAGTGGGGGTAGATAAAAAGCTGGAAAGGAAGTTTTATGAGAATTTCTTGGTAATTTTTTGTAGAAGGAAGAATGCCAAAAAACATACAGCCCTCAAGAAGGAGGAGGAAGAGCCCACTGTAAACAAATACCGATTCGTTGGTGTTAATTGAATGACTCTCAATGAGGCTAATAATTGAGCAGAGCGCAATAAGGAACAGGGCAATAAATAAATAACTCAGGCCAACACCGTAGGTTTCTTTTTTCGCTGAGGAAGATACTGCAATAAAAAACGATACGAGCTGTGCGGTAATCCAGCCGTAAATAAGAAAAAACCCTCCTTCGTAAGAAAGAATAGCGAGTCCGTTTTTATTTGCTGAATCAAACTGAAATATCAACTGGTGGAGGTTATTGGTGAGAGCAAAAAGCGAAAGCGCAGTACTTGCAAAAACTAAAAAGATAAATACTACGCGATAGGTCTCTTTCTCAGAAAAGTTAATAATTCTCAATGAGCAAAGAAAAAGAAGCGTTGGTATAAGAATAAGAGGAACTAAGCGCGCTGAACAGAGAAAAGCTAAGAGAAAAGTGGCATCTTGGGGAGCAAAATAACTGATGAATGCCATGATATTCCACACGAAGAGAGTGGCCACAATTAGGGTGCATAAGATTTGAATAGAGTTATCAGTGCACCGCCTTTTCATGCGGGAGTACCACATGACTGAAGCAAGACAGAAAAAGAGAGAGATTACAATTGAAGTTTGGTTCTGCTCTTCGTAAAAGGATTCATTGAGAGGAGGGGTAGTACTCGCAAGAAAGAAGAATAGAAACAAAAAAAGAAACACCACAAGATAAGGAATCCACCCAAAGGATTCTTTTGCGGTGTAACTGTTAAAACTCTTGCTCATGGCTTTATATTTTACCAATATAAAGAGACCTTGTCTTAAAGACTCGTTGCCCTCGTTAGGCTTGGGTAAAAAGAGGTATTTTCTTTTCGTTTTCTGCGGAAAGATTGCGTTTCTCTTCGGCAGCTTTAATTGTTCGTGATCCAGCTTCAAGGAGCTCATCGGCGGTGGTATATTCCATTATTTGAGCACGCCTTCGTTTTGCGCTCTCTTTCAAATCACCATGTTCAACTGCGCGCATAAGAATTTGCATGCGATGCTCTACATCTTCGATAATGTCCGAGCAGTTTTTAAGCTCGTCGGCCATGTCAATGCCTTCAACAAGATACTTGCTTTTATAGCGAAGAGTATGTTCAAGAGAGGCCCAGAAGTCCATGGCAATGGTGCGGAATTGGATTTCTACGGGAACAAATACTTTTTTATCAAGGAAGTAGATGGGTGTTTTCACAATAATATGGAGGCTACGATACCCATTAGGCTTGGGATTTTTGATGTAGTCTTTGATTTTAATGATTTCCATATCATCTTGAACTTTAAGAGACTCAACCAGAGCATAAACATCGTCAATATAGGAAACAATGATACGCATGCCTGCAATGTCGAGCACGTTCTCTTCCATTGAAGAGAGAGTGGTAGGTTTGCCATACTTCTGAAGTTTTTCGTAAACACTTTCAGGTTTCTTGATTCGCGTTTCAATGTGATGAATAGGATTACGGTTAAAACGATATTCCAAATCCGCGTCAAGAATTTCAAAACGTGTTTTTACATCAAGTAATGCGGCTTCATATTTTTTATAAACTGAACGGGCGGCTTTAATAAAAGCGGCCTGATGAATTGCCTTCTGAGTCTCAATTGTGAGTTTAGGTTGGTTTGTTGACACGATGACCCCTCTAGCTAATGGCTTGTACCAAAACGTGTTCAAGCACAGTCTACTGTATAAAAGGTTGCCTTATTGAAAACGGCGGCAGTTCCTACGGTATTTTCAACAAATAGTCAGAAAAACTCTAAAACTTTTTCTTGACCTTTGGACAAAACAATTGAAGTGTTGAATTAAGCTACTTCGGCTCCAAACAAAGAGGTGTCTGTGTTTTTAAATTGAGGTTCATATATAATTGACTGAAGCAAGCGGTTATTCGCATAAAGCATCTCTTTGTGGTGTCAATCAAATTGCACCACAATAAAGCCGTCAAGGGGGAGTACCATGGCAGAATTGCGTACCAGAGAAGTCGAACAGCTTCTCTCTGTATTCTCAGGACTTAATGACAACGACAGTATCTTTGCACTTTTTGAAGATTTGCTTACCGTGAGAGAAATAAAGGATGCTTCTCAACGCTTAGAGGTTGCTCAAATGCTTCGTGATGGAAAGTCGTATACTGCTATCGAGCAAAGCACAGGCGCTTCTGCAACTACTATTGCACGAGTATCAAAAGCATTGAATTATGGTGCTGGGGGATATTCGGCTGCTTTTGAAGTGCTAGACAAGGTAAAGAATGAGAACGGCAATCTTTAATCAGGCAAAACAATCCATACGAGTAGTTCTTATTGCAGTACTTACCCTGTTGCTTTCTTTTGTTTTTCTGATTTCGCAAACGGGATGCTCGGTTGCTGATTCAAAAGGATACAAATTAGTGCGTCCGGGAACATTAACGGTGGTCACTTCGGCCGACGCAGAGCCTTTTGAGTATTGGAAAGATGATCAAATCGTAGGTTTTGATAGTGCGCTTGCTCAGGAATTGGCTTCTCGTTTGGGTTTGGAAATTGTTATCGAGAACGCTCAATTCAACGAAATTAAAAAAGCCATGGAGTCGGGTCGTACGTACGATGTTGCAATTGCTTCTTTCTCTATTCCTTCCGAACAGCCAGAAGGGGTTGCTTTTTCAGAGGCGTATTTCTATGGCGACAACGCTCTTATTGTTCGAAGCGATTCGGTATTTTCTGACGAGGAAGCCCAAGCTTCTGATGGTTTAGCGGCAGGAAAAACTGAAAATGGAGAGACTCAAACAGCCCAAGGCGTGGATGCTCAAGATTCAAACGCGGGAAACTCCGATGTTGAAAAACAGACTACTGAAGAATCTGTCGGTAAAAAATCGGATGGTTTAGTGGCAGATACACAAGGAAAAACCGAAACTGATACGTTTGTAACGCTTGATTCTTTAAAAGAGAGAAGAATTGCAAGCGTAGCGGGATATTCTCAGGTTCAGTATGCAAAAGAAACTTTTTCTGAAGATGTTATTGAATATTCATCCGCACAAGCTTGTTTAGCTGCGCTTGAAGCAGGAGAAGTTGATGCGGTTGTCTTGGAGTATTATCAGGCAAAGGTTCAAATTGCAAATTATCCTGCGTTAGAGATATTCGCTCGCATTGCTTCTACGGATTCTTATGGCGTAATGGTGAATAGTAAGAACGCAGAACTGCTTGAAGATATTAATGAAGCTATTCAAGCAATGAAAAAAGATGGTACCTTGTCGCGACTCGAGAATGAGTATCTTCGATAATCTAGGTAAAAAAGTCCCCACAAAAGCCTCAATCAGTACTTTTGTGGGGAACTAGTGGCATTGATTTACGTCAAGGCCACCATGAATGTCTCTCATTCCTCAGATTTGGTTTTAATCTGAGGGCGTGATTACTTCTTGAAAATGCTCTTAATTACTGCAAAGGAAACAAGAGCAGCACCTGCAATTGCAAGAACAGTTGTTAGGGCAATTTCTTTAACAGGAGCAGAATCAGCAACAGCTACCTGGTTATTGGTGCAAGCTGCAGGAGCTGAGTTTGCAGCAACTTGTTTTGCGGGAGCTTTCTCTGCAGGAGTTTTTGCTTCATCAGCGGCACCTGGCTTCTTCTCTTCAGGAGCTTCTTGTGGAAGAATGCTGTTAATCCAGTTAAGTTCTGCGTAGAAATCTCCTGGGCCAGCAGCTGCGCTCGCAAGAACAAATCCTTCTGCAGTTTCAGTAATAGTGAACTGAGCTTTGCTTACATAAGTGGTAGTGCCTTCCTCGGTTGCACCAAGAGTGCGGGTATCACATTCTTTAATTGCTTCAATAACAACCGCTGCAGGAACAGTAAAGCTCGTAGGATTTGGTTTTACCGTGCTTGGACCAGCAGGAAGCGCAATGATTGTTGCAGGAACTGGAACCGATTCTTCTTTAGGTGCGCAAGCAGGCTCTTCGTTTGGATCTTTTCCGTTTAAAACGCCTTCTACCCAGTTTGCTTCAAAAAGAAAATCGCCAGTACCAGCAGCTGAGCTAGAAAGTTCAATGCCGCCTTCAACTTCGGTCAAAAAGAAAGTGATTGCTTTGCGAAGGTAGGTTACTTTTTCTTCTTCGCTCACAATGGTGCGGGCCTTAGATGCGCTAATGCCTTCTTTAACCTGAGCAGCAAGCTCAGCAGTTGCTTCAAAAGTTCTTGTTTGCATAACAAATCCCCTAATAATTGCCTATACGGTTTGCCTAAACAAATTTTCCGTTTGCAACTCAGTTTAGTCAAGTCGGCCTATGGAAAAAGGTGAATCTATTGGTTTCTTTAAATGATGAATACGTAACAAATTGCCAGATAATTTACTTGAAAGGAATGGATTGGTGTATTTGTTTTCCGTTGCCCGATAATTTTTTCCCGAAACACCTTTTACTTATTCTTCTGGGGGTTTTAAGTAGGACTAAATAATAAACTAATGCAGTTTGACAATTGACTATGTGAGAGGGGAATTCTTGCGTGCTTGATACAAGCATGGCGCCCGTCCTTACTTTTAGGTTATAAATAAGCACTATTCGAATCGCAATGCACTCACATTTTTTGTGGTTGGACAGATTCTGAAACTATGAAAGGAATTTGATGGAGCAATTTACCGCCCTCGTCAATGATATCGATAGCCTGGTTTGGAGTATGCCGCTGGTATTTCTCTGCTTAGGTGTTGGTCTCTTTCTCTCTATCCGGTTAGGTTTTCCGCAGCTCCGTTTGTTTGGAGATATGATTCGTCTTCTTGCCAAGGGTGATAAATCTGCTGAATTGATAGCAAGTAGAAGTGGTAAGCCAAAAGGTATTTCTGGATTTCAGGCTTTTGCCACTACCGTAGGCGCTCGTGTTGGAATGGGTAATATTGCAGGTATTGCCTCTGCAATTTACTTTGGTGGTCCTGGTGCAATTTTCTGGATGTGGATTATTGCTATTATTGGTGCTGCTTCTGCTTTTACTGAAGCAACTCTTGGTCAGGCTTACAAAGAAAAAGACAAAAATGGGGTATTTGTTGGTGGCCCTGCTTATTACCTGAAAAAGGGTTTGAAGTGTAAGCCTTATGCGATTGTTTTTGCAATTTGCGCCATTCTTGGACCAGGCCTTTTGCTTCCGGGCGTTCAGATTAACTCGCTTGTTATTGTCTTTGAAGAAGCCTTTAATGTTGACCGAGTTATTGTAGGTGCTGTTTGTTGTGCCATTCTTGCTTTCGTTGTGTTTGGATCAATTAAGCGCATTGCTCGTTTGGCCGAATTAGTAGCTCCCGTTATGTGCCTCATTTATATTGTGTTGGCCGTCATTATTTTGGGCTTGCATTTTTCCGAAATTCCTGCTGCTTTTAGCATGATTATTTCTTCCGCAATTGGCGCAAATGCTCTCTTTGGTGCAATTATTGGTTCTGCCATTTCGTGGGGCGTAAAACGTGGTATTTATTCCAACGAGGCAGGCATGGGCTGTGGTGCTATTGTCTCTGCAGCTGCTGAATGTTCTCATCCTGCGAAGCAGGGTCTTATCCAAGCATGCTCTATTTATGCAGACACGCTGTTAGTTGGCACCGCAACTGCATTGATTGTTATTTTGACCGGCATGTACGATGTAGTTGATGCGAATGGTGCTTTTTTGGTAAGTCAAACAGGTGGTATTGAAGCAGGTATTAAGTGGACTCAATTCGCACTTACCAGCACCTATGGTGATTGGTGCGGACAGCTTCTGGCTATCATCATTGTTTTGTTCGTATTTACTTCCTTGACCGGCTATTGTTATCAGGCTGAATCAAACGTTAACTATTTAACTAACGGTTCCAAAAAAGCAATTACCGTTGCGCGCGTAGTGTTCATTTTGGCTTCGTTTGCAGGTGCGGTTATTTCGGCCGACGCTATGTGGGCAATGGGCGATATTGGATACGGACTTTTAGGTTGGGCAAACATTATTGCTATTGTGCTTCTTTCAGGTAAAGCGGCAGCAATTCTGAAAGATTATGAAATACAAAAGAAGCACGGCTATGATCCGGTATTTAATCCTGAGAAATTCGATATCAAGGATGAAACGGGAGCATGGGATGAGTACAAAGAGTTTCTCAACGATCCGCTTCTAGGCGATGCAGTCAGGAAGTAAAAAAGCACGCAAGCCTGAGTGTTTCAAAACAGTAAAACTGAACATGTTCGTAGGTAAAACAACTCCTTTTACCTATTATCTATGCCTTTATCATTTTTCGATTTCTCGGTAGGATTGCGTTATTCTAAAATTTGTGAATCAGTCATAAATATGGAGGTGTATATATGTCCAGGCAGAAGGTTGGTTTCACTGAAACCGTCTTGCGCGATGCAGGCCAGAGTCTCATTGCTACAAGACTTTCCTTTGACAAGATGGAACCTATCCTAAAAACAATTGACCAAGCAGGTTATTACTCAGTTGAATGTTGGGGTGGCGCAACATTTGACGTTTGCCTGAGGTATCTCAACGAAGATCCTTGGGAGCGCTTGCGTAAGCTTCGCGCCGCAATGCCAAACACAAAGCTCCAGATGCTTTTGCGCGGCCAGAACATTCTTGGTTACAAGCATTATTCAGATGATATAGTTAAGCGTTTTGTTCATGCAGCGGTTCGCAATGGTATTGACATCATTCGAATTTTTGACGCATTGAACGACTTGGAAAACCTCAAGGTTGCTATTGAAGCAACTCTTGAAGCAGGCGGAACTCCTTCTGGTGCTATCAGCTATACCACAAGCCCTGTTCATACCTTAGATGCGTATGTAAAGATGGCAAAAGAACTTCAAGCAATGGGCGTTTCAACTATCTGCATTAAGGACATGGCAGGTATTATGACCCCTGACAACGCTTACAAGCTGGTTGGCAGCATTAAAGATGCCGTAGATTTGCCTCTTGTTGTTCATACTCACAGCACTACTGGCACTGCATTTATGACCTATCTTAAGGCTGTTGAGGCAGGTGCTGATATTATCGATACCGCAATCTCACCATTCTCTGGTGGTACTTCTCAGCCAGCTACTGAAACTTTAGCAGTAAGCCTCAAAGAGCTTGGTTATGACATTGACCTTGACCAGAAGACCCTCTTTGCTATTGCTGATTACTTCAAGCCAATTCGTAATGAGTACCTTGAAGACAGCACATTAAACCCAATTTCTATGGCAACTGACACTCAGTGCCTTGACCATCAGATTCCTGGCGGCATGTTGTCTAACCTCTTGTCTCAGTTGAAGATGATGAACGCTCTTGATAAGTATGAGGAAGCTCTTAAGGAAACCCCACGCGTTCGTGCAGACCTTGGTTATCCTCCATTGGTAACTCCAACTTCTCAGATTGTTGGCAACCAGGCAGTTAATAACGTTTTGGTTGGCGAGCGTTATAAGAATGTTTCTAACGAAGTAAAGGCATATTGCCGCGGTGAGTATGGTAAAACACCTGCTCCAATTGACCCAGAAATCTTGACTAAGGTATTGGGCGACGAAAAGCCTCTTGAAGGCAGATATGCTGATACTCTTCCAACTGATACCTACGAAAAGGCAGCTGCTGAGCTTGGCGATCGTGCACGTTGTGAAGAAGATGTATTGTCTTACATTGCATTCCCTCAGGTTGCTGAAGCATTCTTTGCTGCTCGTCAGGAAGAAGAAGAGAAGCGTGTTTCCTACAGCATTAGGGCGGCAGAATAATGGATGCTTCTGTAGTTCAAATGGGTATGGGGGATTACCTCTTTTATTCCGTATTTGGTATCTGTCTGGTATTTGTCGTTCTTGCTATTCTTATTCTCGTTGTTAAGATTTTGATGGCAGTAACCGACAAGCTTGAGAGTAAGAAAGCAGCTGCTCCTGCTAGTGAGGCAGCAACTGCTGCTCCGGCAGCTGAGCGTCCCTTGGCACCTGGCTCTGCGGGTGATTTGAAGTTATACGACACTGATCCAAGAAGTGCCGCAATGATTATGGCAATTGTTGCTGATGAATTAGGTAAACCTTTGAATGAACTGAGGTTCATCTCCATCAAGGAGGTCAAATGAAATATATCGTAACCTTAAAAGACAAGACCTATGAGGTTGAAGTCGAACAAGGCGAAGCAATGATTATTGATGAGTACGAAGCAAAAGCTCCTGCAGTTGCTGCTCCTGTTGCAGCTGCTCCAGCCGCGGCTGCTGCTCCAGCAGCTCCTGCAGCAGCTCCTGTTGCAGCAGGTGATGGTACTCCAGTTGTTGCGCCAATGCCTGCAGGTGTTGTATCTATCAACGTAAAAGTTGGAGATGCGGTTGCAGAGGGCGATGTTGTTGCTGTTGTTGAAGCAATGAAAATGAACGTTGACGTTAATGCTCCTTGCGCAGGCACCGTAAAAGCTATTGTTGCTTCAGTCGGTCAGACTGTTGACACTGGCGAGACTCTTCTTTTGATTTAGGGGCGTACCAGTGGAAAATGTAGTTGAAGTTTTAATGCGAATCTGGGAGACGTCAGGTTTTAGCATGATCTTTACTGACTTCCGTCAGATTATCATGCTTGCCCTAGCCTGCTTCCTTCTTTATTTAGGTATTCGCAAAAAATTTGAGCCTCTACTTTTAGTTGGTATTGCATTCGGTATGTTGCTTGCAAACCTTCCTGGTGGCGGCATGTTCCATCCAGAATTGTGGGACGGATATATTGCTGGTGATGTAACGGTAACTAATGTCTTCCATGAAGGTGGATTGTTAGACATTTTGTACTTGGGTGTTAAGACTGGCTTGTACCCTTGCTTGATTTTTATTGGCGTTGGTGCAATGACCGACTTTGGCCCACTGCTCGCAAATCCTAAGAGCTTGCTTTTGGGTGCAGCAGCACAGTTGGGCATCTTCGGTGCTTTCTTGCTCGCAGGTGCAATTGGTTTTGCTCCAAACGTAGCTGCTTCTATTGCTATTATTGGTGGCGCTGACGGTCCTACCGCAATTTGGCTGACTTCGCAGTTAGCTCCTGAATATTTGGCAGCTATTGCAATTGCTGCATATTCATATATGGCTTTGATTCCTTTGATTCAGCCTCCAATTATGCGCTTACTCACCACTGAGAAAGAGCGCCAGATTAAGATGGAACAGTTGCGCACTGTAACCAAGACTCAGAAGATTTTGTTCCCTATTATTGTTACTATCTTCGTTTGTTTGTTGCTCCCATCTGTTGCTCCATTGCTTGGTTGCTTGATGTTGGGTAACTTGTTTAAGGAGTCTGGCGTAACTGATCGTTTGTCTGACACTGCTCAGAATGCTTTGATGAATATCGTTACTATCTTCTTGGCAACCTCTGTTGGTGGTACCGCTTTGTACTATCGCTTCTTGACTATTGAAACTCTCGAAATTGTTGTTCTTGGCTTGTTGGCATTCTGCTTGGCAACTGCAGGTGGTTTGCTCATTGGTAAGCTTATGTGCAAGATTTCTGGTGGCAAAATTAACCCGCTCATTGGTTCTGCGGGCGTATCTGCGGTTCCTATGGCTGCTCGTGTTTCTCAGTCGGAAGGTCAGAAGGCTAATCCAAGCAACTTCTTGCTTATGCACGCTATGGGTCCAAACGTTGCAGGTGTTATTGGTTCTGCGGTTGCGGCGGGCTTTATGCTGGCAATCTTCTTGTAGCTAGGATTTCTGCACAGTTTGTGTATTTGCTGAAACATATATACGAGTTGAGAAACTCATCATCTCTATGGCACTCTTCGGAGTGCCATTTTTCTTCTGTGCCATGTGCGTTATAGTACGTGATACGGTATATCACGCGTTACGCTGTGCTGTGTGATACGCTATATTGCGCGAAAACGTGCCACTTCATCGTCTCTTATACAAAAACAACTACAATAGTCATAAAAGTTGAATCAGAGCCCTTCTTCTTTGAACAGAGGGCTTTAGTAAAGGAGGAATCATGGCCGACCTTATTAAAACTCCTGGAACTGATGGTAATAAGTATGTTCCTTACTGTGAGCGTACGGGCGAAGAATCAATTGTATTTTTCACTCGTGATTTAAGCGCAGAGGGCCTTCGAAAGATTTATAACCGTGTGTCAGGCGCCATTAAGGGCAAGGTTGCGGTAAAGCTTCATACAGGTGAAAAAGATGGTCCAAACATTATCCCTCGTCCTTGGGTTAAAGAGCTTTTCGAAAAGGAACTTCAGGATGCAACTATTGTAGAGACCAATACGTATTACGAAGGTGATCGCTATACCACTGAAAAGCACCGTGAAACTATTGAGCATAATGGTTGGACCTTTGCGCCGGTTGATATTTTGGACGAAGAAGGCGTGACTAACTTTCCTATTACTCAGGGCAAATGGTTTGAATCTATGGCGGTTGGTAAAAATCTTTCCAACTATGACTCCTTGATTGCGCTAACTCATTTTAAGGGCCATACTATGGGCGGTTTTGGTGGCTCAAATAAGAATATTGGTATCGGTTGCGCTGATGGTCGTATTGGAAAAAGTTGGATTCATACTAATCCGGGCTCAATGAATATGTGGGACATAAACGAAGAAGAGTTTATGGAGCGTATGACCGAATCAACCAAATCGGTTATTGAGCATTTTGGTAAGAATATCTGCTTTGTAAATGTTATGCGTAATATGTCGGTAAGTTGTGACTGTGAAGGCCTTTCTGCTGAACCAGTTGTTACTCCTAATGTAGGCATCGTGGCTTCGCTTGATATTCTTGCTGCTGATACTGCTTCAGTTGACTTGATTTATGCAATGAAACCAGAAGATAATAAGAATCTCTGCGAGCGTATTGAAACTCGTCACGGTCATAGGCAGCTAAGCTATATGAAAGAATTAGGAATGGGTAATAACCGTTACCAGCTTATTGATATCGATAATGAGGATGCGGTCATTACGCCTGAACAAGGAGTAGCTCACGTTGTTCCTTTTGTTCTTGAAGCTTAAAAACCGCCGGCGCATTTCATGAGCATTTTGACTATCTCTTTACTCTATATCTTTTAATATGGATGGAATGTTTGTTGATACAGAAGGTGAATTATGAGAGACCAACTTAAAGAGTTATCCAAGGATGAATTGATTGATCTTTTAGAGATGATGTCAAAGAACTTGGTTGCGATGGATGGTGTTTGGTTCCAGTCTTTGGAAAAAGCTCACGGCATGGATGTCGCAATGGAGTACGACAAGAAAGCATGGGAGAATTATTCTCCTGCAGAAGCTAAACGCTTGAAGAAGTATTTTGGCATGGAAGAACACCCTGGTCTTAAAGGGCTCGAAAAAGCAATCATGTTTGGTTATAACACGTTAGCAAATGAAGCCGAGGTGTATTGGGAGGGAGATTCTTTAGTGTATCGAACGGTAGTATGCCGTGTGCAGACTGCTCGTGCTCGAAAAGGAATGCCTTACCATCCTTGTAAGCCAGTTGGTCTTATTGAGTATTCGGGCTTTGCAAAAGGAATCGATGATCGTATTAAATGCGAATGTATTAGCTGCTATCCAGATGTGACTGATGAAACCTGTGGTTGTGCATGGCGCTTTACTATTGAAGAGGAGTAGCTTCCAAGCCTTGCTCTCTTAGGTAAGACTTAAAGTCTTTTACAGGAAGAAGGAGTCATGACTCTTCAACAGCTTCGCTATCTTATAGCAATCAGTGAAACGAATTCTATTAGAAAAGCTGCTGAGGCTCTGTTTATTTCTCAGCCAAGTTTATCGGTTGCAATTCAGCAACTTGAAGAAGAGCTAGGCATAAAAATTTTGAACCGCTCAAGTAGAGGGGTTAGCCTTACTCAAGAAGGAGAGGAGCTGGTGGGATATGCTCATCAGCTCCTTGATCAAGCTAACGCAGTAGTGGAAAAATTTTCTGGCGAAAAGGGACGTAATGCTCGTTTTTCTGTTTCATGCCAGCACTACTCATTTGCCGTGGAAGCTTTTGTAGATGTGGTGAGGGAGTTCGGAGGGGATTCCTATGATTTCACCCTTCGTGAAACTCAGACATATGAAATTATTGAAGATGTTAGTCGCTTAACGAGCGAGATTGGCATTATCTACCTTTCTCCTGAAAACGAGACCGCTCTTACTCGCTTGTTTCGTCATGAAGGCTTGGAGTTTCACGAGATCATTACCGCAAGGCCTCATGCCTTTATTTCTTGTTGCCATCCTCTTGCAGAGAAAGAGGAACTCACGTTAGAAGAATTAGATGCGTATCCTTTTCTTTCGTTTGAGCAAGGAAGCCATAACTCTCAGTATTTCTCCGAAGAATTGTTGAGTGCTCTTGATTGCAGCAAAAATATAAAAGTACGCGACCGAGGCACTTTATTCGACATGGTAATAGGACTTGATGGGTTTACGGTAAGCTCAGGAATTATTTCCCAGCATCTTAATTCCGACGACATCGTGGCACGACCTATCAGGATGGAAGGTATAATGCGCATTGGGTACATTATTCGAAAAGGCTCAGCGCTCAGTCAATATGCTCAGCGGTATATCGAGAGAATCAAAGTTCATACCTGTCAGGCATAACCCAAATAATCACAGCGTTAGGGGAGAAAAATGTTAGTAGTTACTACCGACGTAATTCCAGGTCATGGCATTGAAGTTGTAGGCTTGGTACGTGGTAATGTTGCGTATGCAAAGAATATTGGTCGCGACCTTATGGCTGGACTTAAGAATATTGCGGGTGGAGAGATCAAGTCTTACACCGATATGGTTAACGAAGCGCGTGATATTGCAGAGCGCCGCATGGAACAGCAGGCCGAGGCCCTAGGAGCTAATGCGGTAGTGGCAGCTCGTTTTCAAACCTGCGCTGTTGCAGACGGCACTATTGAAGTAGTAGCTTACGGAACAGCAGTCCGCTTGCTCTAAACTACGTGATGGCTTATTGGTTCTTCTTTTTACGTGCGTAGGCAATCCAGTAGAGAAGACCAACCATGATAGAGCCACCAATAATGTTGCCAATGGTAGCGCATCCCAGGTTGTAGAAGATTGGTCCTAAATCAACTTGAGAGATGTTTGCCAGATTGGCGCCGTAGCCGCACATTTTCGCAAAAAGACCTTCGAAGAGGAAGAACATGTTGGCTACGCAGTGCTCAAATCCGCACGCAACGAAGGCAGTGATTGGCATAACGCAGGCAACAATCTTATCTACTAAGGTGCGTGCGCCAAAAGTCATCCATACGGCCAAGCAAACTAAGAAGTTACACATGATGCCTTTACAAATTAAGGTGAAGGCATCAGGGGTTACTTTTGAGATAGCAATGCTACACATTGCTTCGCCAACCGCGCCGTTATTCATAGCGGCCATTGCTGATCCGCACACGATGCCTGCTAACAGAATGGAGCCAACAAAGTTTCCTACGTATACAATGACCCAGTTTTTAAGCATTCCCTTAAAGGAAATTTTCTTGCTTCCTAAGCCGCACACCATAAGACAATTGCCGGTAAATAATTCTGAGCCACAGACTACAACAAGCATTAAGCCAACCGAGAAGCATGATGCTCCAATAAGACGTTTGAGCGCGAAGGTTAATTCGGTATCACCTTGAACTAAAGTAAAAAGCGTTGCGCCGCATCCGATAAATAAACCTGCTGCAATTGCCAGCACAAACATAGTGATTCCGTTCATGCCTGCTTTTCCAACAGAAAGACTTTCTGCTTTTGCTTCAATCTCGGCAGGAGAGAGAACATCGGGCTTTAGAGCCTTTATCTCCTGTTCCGTTAATGCCATTGAGGTAACTCCTTACTATCAAGTTTTTCGTTAATCATGTGGCTATGAATTGATTGTCGTTTATTTGCTAAAAATTGTTAGACCTTAACTCTTGAAAGGCCGATTTTGTGCGTGAAGTGTCTTATTTTAGCAATGAGGGTTTAGTGGTACGCTTCTTTTGGTGGATAAGGAGATTAATTTGGAAGATCAGTTTGAAAGAACCAGAGTTTTATTTGGCGATGAGGCGCTTGAAACGCTTGCAAAAAAGAGTGTTGTCGTTTTTGGTGTAGGAGGAGTGGGGGGCCACGTGGTGGAAGCTCTTGCTCGTGGAGGAGTAGGAAGTATTGCGTTAGTTGACCACGATATCGTCTCTCTTTCCAATCTAAATAGGCAAATAGTGGCTACTCATAGCACGCTCGGTCAACTTAAAATCGAGGTTGCCAAACAACGCGTTCTTGATATTAATCCAAACTGTAATGTAACTACCTATCCGCTTTTCTATCTTCCTGAAACTGCTTATCAGATTAATCTTTCTGAATTTGATTACATTGTTGATGCGGTTGACACGGTTACCGCAAAGCTCTTCATTGCTCAACAGGCAAATAAGGTTGGCGTAAGCCTTATTTCAAGCATGGGAACAGGGAACAAACTGGATCCTACGCGTTTTAAGGTAGCTGATATTTCTCAGACATCAGGAGACAAGCTTGCGCGTATCATGCGTAAAGAATGTCGTAAGCGGGGCATCGAAAAGCTAAAAGTCGTATATTCCGATGAGCCTCCCGTTGTTCCCTTAGCTTGCTTGAAAGCGAAAAAGATAGAAGACTCAACTGAAGTAGAGGACGCTAAAAAAACAGACCGCGCAGAAGAAGCAAAAGGCGAGAAAGAAGCGCAAGGCGCAGGAGGGGCAGGGGAGAACTTCTCTTTAAAAAGAAAGAAGGATACTCCTGGATCAACTTCATTTGTGCCAAGTGTTGCAGGGTTGATTATTGCAGGTGAAGTGTTGAAAGATCTGACTGAAGCTGAGCGCGCAAAAGCTAGAAATAGCACAGCGTGCCAATAGGGAGCACAAATCAACGCATGGAAATGCTGGCATTCGTTACTGCTAAACACAGATGAGCTTGCACGAAACAGTAAGCTAACGCGAAGGAAATGAAGCAGTAAGCTAACGCGAAAGAAATGAATTTGAGTAGCAAAGTGATTTCCATTAATGCAAAAAATAGTAAAAAACTAGGTTAAATAAAAATTCAATAAAGCACATTTTCTTTGTAAGAGGATACAATGGTATCCAATTATTTTTTAGCACATCAGGCGTACGCCAGGCACGTCTTCTACGAGAAAAGAGCATCTATATGAATATGATTTTTGACCGGAAGCTTCCTATTCCGATGGAAACAAAGGAAATGTATCCTCTCACTCAGCATGTAGCAGAAGCTATTGCAAAACGCCGTGCAGAGATTGAGAAGATTTTTAAGGGCGAAGATGATCGCATCGTTTTAATCATTGGTCCTTGCTCTGCAGACCGCGAAGATAGCGTTATGGATTACCTTTCTCATTTGGCAAAGGTACAGGAAAAGGTTGAAGAGCGCATTCTGATTATTCCTCGCGTTTACACCAATAAGCCTCGTACAACAGGTAAAGGCTATAAAGGTCTTCTTCATCAGCCAGATCCAACAGGCAAGCCTGACTTGTTTGAAGGCATTGTTGCGTGCCGTAAACTTCATATGCGTGCAGTTGCAGAAACGGGTATGTGTACTGCTGATGAGATGCTTTACCCACAGAACTATAAGTACCTGGATGACATTCTTGGTTATGTTGCAGTAGGTGCTCGTAGCGTTGAAGACCAGGAGCACCGATTAGTGTCAAGCGGCATTGAGGTTCCGGTAGGCATGAAAAACCCAACATCGGGTGATCTCAACGTAATGATGAATTCAATTATTGCAGCACAGAGTCAGCATGACTTTATCTATAGAGGTTGGGCTGCTCATTCCATGGGCAATCCGTTGGCTCATGCAATTATGCGTGGCTATACTGACGAATATGGTGAAGCGCTTCCAAACTATCATTATGAGGACATTATTCGTGTTGCAGAACAGTACGAAAAGCATCCTGAGCTTTCAAATCCTTCGGTAGTTATTGACTGCAACCATTCAAATTCTAAGAAAGACCCACTTCAGCAGCCTCGCATTGCAAAAGAGGTTCTGAATTACTCAAAGTATAATTCTGAGCTTAAATCTCTTATCAAAGGCTTCATGATTGAAAGCTATTTGGAAGATGGAAATCAGCCAGTTGATGGTGGTGTGTACGGAAAATCCATTACTGATGCATGCCTTGGCTGGGAAAAGAGCGAGTGCCTTATTAGAGAAATGGCTGAATTGGTATAACGCATACTGTTTTGGTTTTTTAAGCATGTTTTGGCGAGCCTGGGGTTCCGGGCTCGCTTTTTTTGCACCTCTTGCTGGAGAGATAATGTGGGTAGGCTTGAGGTTTCAAGTTCGCTTTTTTACTGTCATTTTTGTGGGTAATGCTGCTTAGTTTTCTTTTTTGAAACAGAAGAAATGATGAGCTTATAGAGAAAAATGGCAAAATAATTCATTTCTCAAACAAAAGTTTTCTTTTTCGAAACATTGTCATTAAGCCCTTTTGGGTATATTACTAACGGACAAATAGTTGCTGGAGTATTCTAGGAGGAATAGGGCATGAAACTCGGCATTCTTGGATATGGAAATCTTGGTCGCGGTATCGAATCTGCAATTCGTCAAAATGATGATGCGGAGTTGGTAGCGGTATTTACGCGCCGTGATCCTTCTACCGTAACAATTCAGACTGAAGGGGTAGAAGTTGTAAATGTTTCTGAAATTGAATTGTACAAGGACAAAATTGACGTTTTAATTCTTTGCGGTGGTAGCGCAACCGACTTGCCACAGCAGACTCCTGAATACGCAAAGATGTTTAATGTAATTGACTCCTTTGACACTCACGCAAACATTCCTCAGCACTTCGCTGCGGTTGATGCTTCCGCTAAAGCAGCAGGTAAAACTGCACTCATTTCTGCTGGTTGGGACCCAGGCATGTTTTCATTGAATCGCCTCTACGCAAACTGCATTTTGCCAGAGGGTAACGATTACACCTTCTGGGGCAAGGGCGTTTCCCAAGGTCATTCTGATGCGGTTCGTCGTATTAAAGGTGTTAAAAACGCAAAGCAGTACACTATTCCTGTTGAAGATGCACTTGAAGCAGTTCGCAGCGGTGCAAATCCTGAGCTCACTACTCGCCAGAAGCATCTCCGTGAGTGCTTTGTTGTTGCCGAAGAAGGCGCTGATTTAGCTCAGATTGAAAAAGAAATCGTAACTATGCCAAATTATTTTGCCGATTACGATACAACGGTTCACTTCATTTCCGAGGAAGAATTTGCGCGTGATCATAGCGGCATTGCTCATGGTGGCTTCGTATTCCGTACTGGCGTTACCGGTATTAACAAGGAAAACAAGCACGTTATCGAATACAGCCTCAAGCTTGATTCCAACCCAGAGTTTACCGGCTCAGTAATTGTTGCATTTGCGCGTGCAGTTGCTCGCTTAAATAATGAGGGTAATACTGGTTGTAAGACCGTATTTGATGTAGCACCTGCTTACTTGAGCCCACTTTCTGGCGAAGAGCTTCGTGCTCATCTCTTGTAAAAAAGTGAAGCAAAATTGGGCTTATAGGAGTTTATAGGCTCATAGAACAAAAATGTTACTTATAAAAAGTGGCCTTGCGGGGTCACTTTTTTGCCTCTTGCTCCTTTAGTCTTTAAGTCTCTTATGACCCTCGATTGGTCTAAAAATTTTCTAAGATTCTTGCTTGGTTTTCTTGAGCAAGCTTCAAACCTTTTTTCACAAAGTTTGTTCCATACTTTTTACGCACTTGCCAAGAGTAAGAATTGCGAAAATCGGTTAGTTTTTCTTTTTGGAAAGCAAGGCAATCGAACACTTCTTTTTCAGCATTGATATCGGTGAAGAAACGGGTCATTTCATCAAGGATTTTTAGACTAGCTTTCTCTACCGTAGAAACCGTTGCATCGGGAAGAACAACCTTTGCAAGGCGTAGATCGTAATGGCTGGCACTTTTAAAGTTTGCAACTGCCTGTACCTGAGCAACCGCATCAAGTTCCAGCTTGGGGAGGGAAGCAAGCCAAATTAAAAAGAGCTGCGCAAAATGAATATCCTCCTCAAAGATGCCATGGAGAGCTAAGGGATTAAGGTCTAAGCAACGTAATTCGATATGGCTAATGTCTCCCTGAGCGAGCTTCTCAATCTGATATTCGCCACGTGGTTTTAAGCGAACAGGATAGTATAGTTCGCTTGGTATCCGAATTAGATGAGCGTCTACATAGGTTTGAATGCTTTTCGCATAGCTAAGGGGACTTTCGTAGCTTAAAACAGGAGTAAAGAAGTTCCAATATCCCAATTCGCTTGAACGAACCGAGCTTATGCCGGTGAAAACATCCTCGTCAAAAGCTCCTTCTTCTATAAAGCTCGAATCAAATACGGGAGAAGATGCAGTAAGGGCATTAATAATCCAGCCATACGCAACACACTTTTGAGCAAGATCGAGATATAAGGCATCTTTATAGGCGGTAAAATCAGAAACCTCTTTTGCTTGAGCATCTGCTCTTATGAGTTCTTCGGCAAAGGAGTAGTTAAAATGTATGCCGCAGAATGTCATTTTGTATCTACCATAGCGCGAGGATAGATGCTCGCGATAAGTGGTTTTTTCCTGTTCCTCTCCGTAAAACTGAGCAATAGGAATATCGTTCTCATTGCGAATATAAGGGGGGTTGGAAAAAGGCCAAAGGAGCTCAGGCTCATCAAGGGTCTTGAGTGTTTTGTGAATAACCGAGTCATACTGAGCAATTTCCGCTAATGCTTGTGAAGGCGTTGGATTAATGCCAGTGTTAATTTCTGTTTGGTTCTCTGCAAAGTCCCGAATGATGTTTTTGCTTTCTCCAAACGGATGGGCGGTTTTTGCGAGAAAGCCGTCGGAGGTAATTCGCAAACTTTCTCGCTCGAGACCAAAGTTGCCTTTAAACAATAACTCTCTTACTGATTCGTTATTCACGCTAAACATAACAACTACTTCTTTGTTTCAGGGATAGGTGCTTTTCCTTCAGCGCGGAGGCGTTCGAGGCTTTCAAGCGCAATCTTATGTGCTTCTTCTGGAGCTGCAGCCGGTTTGCCTGGCTTTGTTTTGCCAAAAAGGTTGGTATAAGAGCCGTCAGCCCAGATAATGTTGCGGCCCAACAAGACAGTGATTGCGGCATAAATTGGACTTAACAAGTTAACAAAGGCGAATGGGAAGTAGAAAAGCGGATTGATTCCCAAGATGCCCATCTGGTAGGCGCCGCATGCAGTCCAAGGGAAGAGCGGTGACCACATAGTTCCTGCGTCTTCAACTGAACGAGAAAGCATGGTGCGTGAGAGACCCAGCTTGTCGTATTTGTCTTCATACAGTGGAGCAGGAACGCCAATTCCTAAGAACTGGTCGCACATTACTGCATCGCAGAAGATTGAAGTTCCCAAGGTGGAAAGAATTAAGCTCTTGGTGCTTTGGATACGTTCTTTGATTGTTCTAAAGATGCGGGTAATGGCACCACAGCCTTCAAGAGCACCGCCGAATGCCACTGCAAGCATTACCAAGGAAATAGTCCACATTTGGTTTTCTAAGCCGCCTTTCGATAATGCTTTATCGATGAGCTCGTTCCCTGTTTCAATGCCAGGTCCGTAGTGGAGAATTGAGAAGATCTCAGCAAGAGTGAGGTTTGAAGTTTGGAAAAAAATGCAGAACAAAACACCCACAACAACAGAGATTGCAATACCTACCAAGCCAGGAAGGCGCAAAACACACACTGCAATAACAACTACAATTGGGAAAAGAAGAATAGGGCTAATGTTGAATGTTTCCACCAGAGAAGTCTGAATGCTTGCAACAACGGTTGGATCGTATGTTGAGGCGTCAATATTAATGCCAATAATCGTGTATAGCACCAATGAGATTACGAATACCGGACCAGTTGTTGTGGCCATTGCACGTACATGATCAAAAAGAGAGGTACCCGCAACAGCTGCTGCAAGATTAGTTGTGTCAGATAAAGGAGAAAACTTGTCGCCAACATAAGCACCTGAAATAACCATGCCTGCAGTAATAACAGGATCGATTCCTAAACCCGCACCAATGGTCATAAACGCAATGCCTACTGTTGCAGTAGCAGTCCAGGATGATCCGCATGCCATACCAACAAGAGCGCAAATTACGCAGCCAGCTGGCAAGAATATGCTTGGCGTAAGGAACTCGAGTCCATAATAAATCATGGAAGGAATAGTTCCACTAATCATAAACGCAGCAATCAAGAAACCAACCATACATAAGATAAGGATGGCTTCCATAGAAGTGGTAAGGCGCTTTAAGATGTCGGAGAACATGGACCTAAAATCACGTCCGTATGCAACACCAACTAAGCAAGCCACCACAATAGAGCAAGCAAGAGGAAGATGAGCTGCATCATAAATGTCAGAGTCGGCGATAAAGACGTAAATGTACATCATTAAGACGACCATTGAAATGATAGGCAAAAAAGCCGCAAAAAGGCTTGGGAGCTTTACTTGTTTTCCGTCTTTAGGTGGCATTATTTCTCCTTGTTTTTTTTCTTTAATCTCATAAATTTTACTCTTTACTGCAATAGAGAGCTATAGCAGATTAATGAGAGAGATATTTTTTTGGGAAGGTATTGATGATTCACGTACGTTTTGCCTAAGGCTTTGCAAAAGAGTCATTTAACAGGGCGTGCTTTTTGTGTAGTCATGCGGAAAGGGTGTCAGGAAGGATGCTCGTGTTTTGTCTACGACTGCGGAGGAAGCACAATTACATCATAGCGAATGGCTTTTCCTTCAAGTGAGTAGGTTGGTGAAATAGAGCCAAGATAAGGGCCTTTGGCAGGACGCTTTATTATTACTTTTCGTGGGTGAACGCTCAGCGCTGCTTGGATGAGTTCTTCTTCGTTTTCGCACGGTTTCTCTAATTGATGAATCACTTGGAATTTCTTTTTTACCGAAGCGCTTTTCTTTCGCTCTGGAAACATTGGATCCAAAAGAATCACGTCAGGAGAAGATGAAGTGTCGCTAAATGAATTGAGTGCTTCAATGCTATCCTCCTCAACTACGGTCATGCGATTGGTGATAGGGCCAAGCCAACGGTCGTTTTTTACGCGCTGTATGCTGTCTTTGAGAAGAGCGGCGATTATGGGGTCTTTTTCGTAAAGAGTTACTGAAAATCCTGCTGCAGCAAGAAGAAGACTGTCTTGGCCAAGCCCTGCAGTTGCGTCAATTGCGGTAAGCGGGTGATCTGTGTTTTTGATTTTTGCTGCCTTAACTAAGAGTTCTTTTTGGAGTTTCCCTGGTTTGATGCGGTCATACATTTTGACGTAGTCACCATGAAGCGTCATGGCTCCATCAGTGAGAGATAGTCCTTTTTTATCTACTTTCAGTACTAACCCCTGAAAATCTTTTGATGGAGGCGAAGTGATAAACACCGCCCCAAGATGCTGTGCAAGCTTTTCAGCAGACTCAAAAAAAGCTTCCTGTTCGGCGAGTACTGCCACCGAAAAAGAAGGTGATTTATCTGCGAAAAGTGCTTGTGGCAAGGTGTCTTGTGTTGTGATTGTATGCGTTATGTCGTCTTTGCTTATACTGCACTGCTCTACGCAAGGGTTCTTATTGCAAGAAGATGGATATGTTTTATCGCTATTCATGGATTTCATTGTAGCTTTTTTCTTGGTTATTTCGTCAGTTATCCCAGTTGTTATACTGTACCAATGATGAAAACAAAGAGAAAAGAGTCGTGATACAAACTTTTCTCTTACAAGATAGGTTTAAGAAAAGGAAGTATATGCAGAGTTTGGCTTTGCGAGCTCATGTTCTAGAAGATTCTTTGGTTATTGCAGATGAGTTCGAGATGGGTGTATGGGAAGAAAAACCGCTTGTATGGCGTATTCTTGCCGTAGAAAACACAAAGGTCCTAGCCATTACCGTAGACGCTTTAATCACCAGTGCTTTTCATGATGGTACGTCAGGTTCAACTTGGGAGAATTCTAGTGCACGAGCATGGCTCAATGGCCCTTTTCTTTCAGAGGCTTTTCCTGAAGACATTCGCAATGCGCTTCAGAAGAAAAGAATTACAAATAAGGGAAACGGTTCTTTTGACGGAAACGATGAAGCAGATACGCTCGACACAGTCTTTCTTTTAAGCATTGAAGAGCTGGAATCTCTGATGCCTTTCAAAGCAAGCCGCACTATTGAAGGGGCAAATGGTACGTGGTGGCTTCGTACGCCGGGCTATACCAGTGATTTTTGCGCAACTGTTCAGCAAGATGGTTGGATTAATGAATACGGCTACCAGGTAAATCAAGAGTTTATCGCTCTGCGTCCGGTAGTAGAAATTGAACTTTCTGAAGATATGCTTCTCTTTCCTGAAGATGTGCTACCTGAGCCTTCAGTTGGCGCGCAAGCTTTAGATTTTGATACGGAAGGCGTGTTGGAGATATCGTTTGCTCAAAAACCTGACCGAACTCATTGCCTGAGTGAATATCCTCTAACAACTGCTTCTGCTTATGGCGAAGAGCTTATGCTCGAAGTGCTTGAAGAGGAAGATTTATCCCTTGCTCTTGAGTTTTTGCAATGGTTTGGTGTTGATCAGTCGTGGGAGTCGTGCTTGTCTGACGAGCTTTGTAAGGTTTCTGAAGAAGGAGACACTCAGGCTATTGAAGTGCTCTTTGATGTTGCAGGAGGGATTGAGAATTCCGGAAAAGCACTTGCGAGAGCGCTTGCGTGTGGTAATCAAAGCGCTGCGCGTTTGTTAATTCGCAAAGGGGCAAGTTTGAAAACAATGGGCAAGAAGGCTCCTTTAATAAACGACACTCCCGGATTAGCAAAAGAGCGTCGTAGTCATTACCTTGCTGAAAACGGAAACGTATATGCTTCTGTTCTTGAAGGCGAAAAGGCTCGCTTGTGCATTAAAGAGCTTATCTCTCAAGGGGTGCTTAAGGGTGAAGATTTGCGAGGAATTTTGTTCGAAGCGGCAAAAAACGAAGAACACAGAAGCTTATTTGCTTGGATTATGAATCCTGATAGTAATCCTATTCCTGGATTGGGAGCTCGTTGGGTAAAGAAGCATCTTGTTGTCGCCAAAAAATCCCCTAAAAGCGATGTTTCGGTTTCGGCTGAAGGGTTGCGTTTGTTCTGGCATCCTGAACTGCTTAAAGAAGATCCGGAAACGGTACGTTGTATTGCTCCTTACTTAACTGATCCAAACATGGATGGCAAAAAAGAGCTCATTTGTTTTATGGCTAAGCAGGGATGGACCGCCGAACTAAAGCAGCTTTTGCAGGGAAGGAAAGTCTTTACTCCCCGCATGATTGCTGCTGCGTTTGAAGAGTCCCGAAAAGCGCGTAATCGTGAAACAACTGCCTTTCTTGCTGATTTTCTTCGCACTATTGGGGCGGGAAAGCTGTTAGAAAAGCAGGATGAAGCAACTCGCACGGAATAGAGGAGCACTATAGCCACGGATTTTATTTGTGGCTCAGGTTTTTGCGGAAATTCTTCTTGAGCTCGGGATAGAATTGACGCGAGCAAAAGAGGAATACCAAACTTGCAAGAGGAAAGAACGGTTGAAGAATATGGCGGAAAATACAATAAAAGTCGCAATGATTACTGGTTACTTGGGAGCAGGAAAAACAACGCTTCTTAACCACATTCTTACTAACACTGAAGGAATTAGAGCTGCCGTAATAGTTAACGATATTGGTGAAGTGAATGTAGATGCAAGCCTTATTGCTTCTTCAGGAGCCCTTACTACCGTTGACGACACGTTAATCCCTATGACTAACGGCTGCATTTGTTGCTCTCTTTCTGAAGACCTTGAAAATCAATTGCGCTCAATTGCTAACTCAGGGAATTTCGATTACATCATCATTGAGGCATCGGGTGTGTGCGAGCCAATGCCTATTGCTTACACAATCTCCGCTTTCTTTGAAGAAAAATCAGAGGGCGATACTCCTATGATTCTTGATAACGTAATTGCTGTTGTTGATGCAGCTCGTATGTTTGACGAATTTAATGGAGGCAAGGCACTTCTTGAAGAGGGCATTGAGGAAACAGACATTGAAGGATTACTGATTCAACAAATTGAATTTTGCTCTACCTTGATTCTTAACAAGGCGGATCAAGTTACTCCTGAACAGATGGGCGAATTGCGCGCTTTGGTTCGGAGCCTTCAGAAAAAGGCAAAAATCATTGAAGCAACAAAATGTTCTGTTGACTTAGATCAGATTCTCAATACCGGACTATTTACGTTTGAAGGAGTTTTTGACTCGGCTGTCTGGGTTGACGCCATGACAAACTCCGACGAATATGAGGACGATTCTACTAATAATTGCTGTGGTCATGCGCATCATGATCACAGCCATGAGCATTGCGGGCATGACCATCAGGGAGATGATTGTGATTGTCATCAGGCAGACCATGAACACCATGGACATCATCACGAACACCATGAGCCTCACCATCATCATGAAGGTCACGAACATCATGAGCATCACCATCATCATGGGCCTGGTTGTACCTGTGGCTGCAATCATGATCATTTAGAAGATTACGGAATAACCACCTTCATCTATGACCGCCGTAGGCCTTTTAGTCATGACGCGCTTAATGCAGTAATTGAGAAGTGGCCTGAGGGAATTATTCGTTGTAAGGGTCTTCTCTGGTATGAAGGCGATGATTATTCCTGCTATTTGTTCGAACAGGCAGGAAAACGTTTTTATCTTGAGGAGAATGGCCCTTGGGCAGCAGTGCTTCCTCAAGATGAATTGGACGAAGTTCGTAAGACTAATCCAGAAGTATTTGAAGATTGGGACTCCGAAGTGGGAGACAGGCGCACAAAACTGGTCTTTATTGGTAAGAATATGGATAAACAGGAGATAATTAGCTTACTTGACGCTCATTTAAGCTAGCGCCCATTTACTCATAAAACAAAGTGACCTCTGTGATGTTCTTTTAACCGAGAGGTTAACAAATAAGATGCCTACGGAAATGTATTGTTTAATAAACTTATATTCCGTAGGCATCTTTCATTCCGGAGCGCTTTTGCCGCTACATCTAGCTTTGTTTAAGGAATGAGGGGCGTGTTTTTGCCGTCGGCTTTATTAATCTTGGTATGAGGCAATCTCTTCTTCTAACGCAGAGATTTCGGACAATAAATCGTTTTTCTCGTCAGTGTCTTTTACCAAGATAGGATGAGGATATGCTGCAAGAACTCGTTTTTGAGGAAGGATATCTCTGTTGTTTGCAACGGTGTCCTCTTTTGATTGAAGAGGAGTCAAGGTTGCAAGTTCAAGACTTTCTGCTGTGGAAATAAGCGCAAAGCCTGCAATTCCGGTACTTGATTGATATGCCTTGGACATGCCACCATCAATAACAATAACCTTGCCATTGCACTTTACAGGATCTTCGCCCTCTTTTACTTTGACAGGGGTGTGACCACATACGATGCGGGAAACGTTCGGGTCCATACCGAAGTCTTCAAGAATTGCGTCAATAACCTCCTCGTTTTCGTAAAGAGAATAGAAAGAATTCTTAACTTCTTTACGAGCAGCTTTATCTGCAATGAGATAAAGCTCGAATGTAGCCATTTTGCTTTTTGCGAAGAGGGGAGATCCTTCTCCAAGCCAAAGATACCAGAGTAAATCAAGGCCTTGTTTTTGGGTCTCGGGGTCTTTGTTGAAGAATGCGTCGCGGACATAGCCGTCAATTGCATCAAAGAGGGCTTTGCCTTTATAAGTTTTGCCATAGAACGATACTTCTTTCATGGTGCCATCTTCGTTGAGAGGAACGCAAGCATGGAAGAGGAGCATATTGTTGGCAATCTTGTAGAGGCTACCTGCTTCAATGAAGAGCTTGATATGCTTTTGGAGACTCTGGCAACTCTTAAAGGCGCTTACTAAGGAATTGATAACACGCTTTTCTTTTCGCGTTAATTCAAATGGATTATTTGGATCAACGGTAGGGAAGACTTTGTCGGTTAATTCATATTCAACACCGTCAAGCAGTACCGTTCCTCGTTCGTAGTCAATCTTATCTAGCAAGTTGCGGTCTTCAAGATTAAATGAAGGGTTTTCAGCAATGAGCTGAGCTTCCACTTTGAATTGGATAATAGCCATTGCTTTTTGGATTTTTACACTGCGCTCGTATTCTTCTTCTGAAATGTCGGGAGCGCCTTTGAGGCCGAAGGCAACACAAGGGTCGTCCTTGTAGGCTTTCTTTGCAAACGAAGTGAGCTCGGATAGATCAATTCCGTAGTTTTCTTCCAGAATGGATAAATTGCCGTAGCGAGCACAAATACGTACTACATTCGCAATACAGCCTGGTTGGCCCAAAGATGCACCCATCCAAAGAATATCGTGGTTGCCCCATTGGATATCAAGAGAAGGGTGGCTCATAAGTTCATCCATAATGAGATTTGGACAAGGACCGCGATCGTAGATGTCGCCTACCAGGTGAAGCTTTTCGTAAGAAAGACGCTGAATAGCATGGCAGAGCGCGAAAATTGCAGGTTGTGCAATGCGCGAACGCGCAATAGCGCCGGCGCGTTCAAAAGCCTGTTCGTTATTGAGGCTATCAACCATGAGGACGTCAACAACAGAGTATGCTTGACCGGTAACAGCGCTTTTGACTTCAAACAGTGTGTAGTTTTTTGCAATGTGATTATAAAGAACGCCCAGCTGACATAAGAGGGCAGTCATTGCCTTTTCTTCGTCAGGCCATACGTTCAGTAATTCTTCAAGCTTTTCCTCAGGATAGTAAATAAGCGTTGCGAGCGTAGCGCGTTCTTTATCAGATAAATCCTGCTCAAAAAGTACATCAATTGTGCTGCGAATAGATCCACAGCCGTTTTTGAGCACATGAGCAAAGGCGGTGTATTCGCCATGGATGTCAGAGAGGAAGAGTTCGGTAGCTTTAGGCTTGTTAAGCTTTTCTTTAGCATGACCGAGCTCTTCTTCCAGGTAGCGTTTGAAGGAAGAATCGAAATATTTTTCCTGGTTTGCAGACATAGGAATCTCCTGGTTTAGTCGTAACGCTCGTCAATTACTCGTTTTGTCTTCTTTTCGGAACGTGGGAGCAGGCCTTCTTCAACAACTTTAACTAATGGAGTAAAGCCAATAACGCTCTTAATCTTTTCGGCAAGACGCTTAGCTAAGTCAAGGAAGTCTACCGTACCGTTAGTCTCAACATAGATACGCATTGTGTCTTTGCCTTCAAGGTGGGAGATGCGAATTTGGTATTCACTAGAAACCTCAGGGAATTGAGCGAGGATTTCTTCAATCTGATTTGGGAATACATTTACGCCTTTAATCTTCATCATGTCATCGGTACGACCTTGGATGGTGTCAATGCGAGGGAAGGAACAGCCACATGCGCATTCGCCTGGAATGATGCGAGAAAGGTCGTGAGTGCGGAAACGAATGAGAGGAGCGCCTTCTTTAACAAGGGTAGTAATAACAATCTCTCCCCATTCTCCATCAGGAACTGGTTTGCCAGTTTTTGGATCGATGATCTCGATAAAGATATAGTCGTCGAAATAATGCATGCCGCACTGTTCGTCACAGCTGATGCCAATGCCTGGACCATAAATCTCAGTTAAGCCATAAATGTCATAGAGATCAATTCCTAAGCCTTCATGAATAGTTTGGCGCATGCGCTCAGACCAGCGTTCGGAGCCAATTACGCCTTTACGAAGCGCAATGTTTTCTTGGATTCCCTGCTTTTCAATTTCTTCTGCAAGAAGAAGAGCGTAGGAAGAAGTAGAGCAAAGAACAGTGCTCTGCATGTCCTGCATCATTTGAAGCTGCTTTGGCGTGTTTCCTGGTCCCATTGGGACTACCATTGCGCCAAGCTTTTCAGCACCATTTTGAAAACCAATACCTGCCGTCCAAAGACCATATCCAGGGGTGATTTGAATGCGATCTTTATTGGTGATGCCGGCAATTTCGTAACAGCGCTTGAACATAATTGCCCAGTCGTCTACGTCTTTTGCGGTGTAAGGGATGATGACCGGCTTTCCTGTAGTGCCTGATGAAGAATGAATGCGAACGATTTCTTCTTCAGGTACTGCCATTAATCCCAAAGGATAAGCGTCACGTAAATCAGCTTTTTCGGAAAAAGGAAGGTTGTAGAAATCTTCAGCGGTTGTAACCGAAGTGATGCCTGCCTCCTTGAGTCGCTTGCCATAAAAATTATCAGCAACTAAAAGCGCCTGCACTCTTTCGTTTACAAGCTCAATCTGTTGTTGAGAAATCTGCATGAGTTCTCCCTTCATAGGTTTTATTGAGCAGAAATTTCAATCAAATAACTATGATAAAACACTTGTTTGGGTGTTTAAAAAAATATATAAGGACGATGTTGTTTTTTCTTCGATAAAGCACTCAAAGAAAGGAGCGCTCAGAGTACTATAGGGAAGAAAACTAAGAGAGGTGTCTTTGCTATGTTTAATTTTGATAAAGAGGTAGATAGGTCGGGAACCTATGCCCTTAAGTGGGAGTGGGCAAATTCAGGAGAATTGCCTATGTGGGTTGCCGATATGGATTTCGAAACAGCTCCCGCAATTCAAGAGGCTATTATCCGCCGAGCACGGCATGGTGTTTATGGCTATACAGTTGTTCCCCAAGAGTTCAAACAGGCTGTTTGTTCTTGGTGGAATCAAAGGCACGATTTATCTCTTCTGCCTGATGAGGTGCTTTTTAGTAGTGGAGTTATGCCTACGGTTGCTGCTATTATTCATGAATTTACACAAAAGGGCGAAAAGATTGTTCTTTTGGCACCAAACTACAATTGTTTTTATAGCACCATTAAAGAAAACGAACGCGAAGTATACGAAAGCAATCTGATCTACGAAAATGGCACGTTTAGTATAGACTTTGCTGATTTAGAACAGAAACTTGCTCATCCCCAAACCGCCCTTTTTATTTTTTGCAATCCCCACAATCCTACGGGAAACGTATGGAGCAGAAACGATATTGCTCGAATTGGCGCGCTGTGCAAAAAGTATGGTGTGCTTGTTGTTTCTGATGAGATTCATTGTGAGGTAATGAAGCCAGGAATAAAACATGTTCCTTTCGCTCAAGTAAACGAGGTTTGCGCCAATCTTTCCATTACCGCCGCATCTCCTTCAAAAGCCTTTAACGTGGCGGGTTTGCAAAGTTCATATGCGTTTACTAAGAATAAAGAGTTGGTTTCAAGGTTGGCTCAGCGCTTACATATTGATAAAGTAGCGGAGCCAAATGTGTTCGCAATTGATAGTACGCTTGCTGCTTATCAAGAAAGTGAAGCTTGGCTTGATGAAGTAAACGCTTATATTCAGGAAAACAAAGAGTTCGTTTATCAGTATATCGAGGAGAACATTCCTGAAATTAGTGTGGTGCAAAGTGATGCAACGTATTTACTATGGCTTGATTGTTCGAAGATTACTGATGATGCCAAATCCCTTCAGCGTTTCTTGCGAGCAGAAGTGGGCCTTTTCGTAACTGAAGGAGCATTTTATGGTGAGGCGGGTAGCGCCTTTATGCGTATGAATGTTGCTACTACAAGAAAAAATGTTGAGGATGGCCTTGCTCGGATGAAAAAGGGAATTGAAGCATTTTGCGCTCAGTAAGAGCCATTGCTTTTTTGCTTGGGAGAAGGGTTTTGCGTCAGTTCGCAAACGTATTTCCTTTTTTTCAGGCCATCCTCATGCTTGTTTATGCGCGAGCGCGCTCGATGAAATCAAAAGTTGTATTCCAGTATTTGTCTCCTAGGACGGTGGAAGATTCTCCGTGTCCTGCGCCGTCAACAACGAGCATTTCCTTGTTAGTGCCTGGTTTTGCATCGTAGAGCTCTTGGAGCATTTCGAAAGGAACGAAGTCGTCGGCGGTTCCATGGATGAAGAGCATTGGCTTTTCGCACTGTTTTACCTGGTTAAGCGAGGATGCTTCTTCGAAAGAATAGCCTGCACGAACGTTAGAAATGCAGCTTGCTACCGAAAGGATAGGGAATTCAGGCAAGCCGAAGCGCAGTTTTAATTCGGAAGCAAAAATGTCCCATACGCTGGTATAGCCGCAGTCTTCAATAAAGGCAATCACGTTGTCAGGCGTATCTTCGCCGGAGGTCATCATGGTTGTGGCAGCACCCATAGAAACGCCATGGAGCACAATTTCGGCTTCAGGATCTTGGTTGATAATCCACTCAATCCAGTTGAGAATGTCAAGGCGGTCAGGCCAACCCATTCCAATATAGGAGCCTTCGCTTTCTCCGCATCCACGAAGATCAGGGGAAAGAACCTGATAGCCCGCATCATGGTATCGTTGGCTGTAGTTAACCATTGAGAGGTGGGTTCCTCTATATCCATGAATGGTAATTACCCATTTGTGAGAGTTTTCAGGGTAGTAGAAGCCGGTAAGGCTAAGGCTATCATCCGAGGTGATGGTTATTTTCTGTTCAGTTGCTGTCTCAGTGAAATTTTGCGTGAGGGCAGCTTGTTTTGCTTTATTGCTATCGTATTCCGATTGAGTATCGGTAGAGGTTTCTTCTTCAAGAGAAACCTGCCTATTACCTCCATCGCCTGAACGTCCTACAGCGTAGTCGAACAGATAGTTGCCCACGCCAAATAGGGCAACAAGCGCTACCACAATAAGGGTAACAAGGGTAATGACAATACGTTTTGTTTTCTTATTTGGGTTAGCCAAAGGGTATTCCTTAATTCTGTTGATAACGTTTGACTTCTATTGTAAAAGTATAATGATACAAAAGTATCATTCAGAGAAGGAAACACAAGCTTACCACATTTATAGTTTTCCTTTGGCGCCGATTATTGTCCTTAGCTCCTGAGCTTACGTTCGGTTTGTTCAGAGAAGAGTATTCTCTATAAGGAAAGAAAGGAAGTGTATGAACGTAGGCGTTCTTTGTATAAATACTGGAACTCCAGATGAGCCTTCAATTGAGGCAATTGGGCGTTACTTGTGGGAATTTTTGATGGATCCTGCGATAATTGGGGCCCCTTTCTTTATTCGAAAGCATATTGTTGGCAAGATTGTTAAAGAGCGTCCTTATAAAACACTCCAAAATTATCAACAGTTTTGGACTGAAGAAGGTTCCCCTTACCGTATCATCTGCGAAAAACAGTGCAATTTATTAGAAGAAGCATTATCTGATTTCTTTTCGGGCTCGTCTGAGCAGAAAAATACCGTAACGGTAGTGAGTGCAATGCGTTATGGTAATCCTTCAATTTCGTCAGGCCTTAAGAGGCTTTATGAGGCTGGTTGCGATACTTTAGTGTTCTTTCCTACCTACCCTCAACAGGTAAACGTATGTACAGGGAGCTGCTTGAAAGAAGCGCACCGAATTCTTGAAGAGATTAAAAACCAGAGAGGTCATTCTTCATGGAACCCTACGGTGTATGAAGTTTTAAATTTTTACCATCTTCCTGCGTATCGACAAGCACTGGCAAAAAGCGTAAAAGAAGCATGGGAGTACACTCCTGGCTCAAAGCTTCTCTTGAGCTTTCATTCAACATTGGTTAAAGACATTAAAAAAGGCGATGTGTACCAAAAGCAGACAGAGCAGACAAGAAAAAATCTTGCGTGTGATTTAGGTATTCCCGACCAAGATGTTTTGTTGGGGTATCAGTCTCGTTTTGATTCTCGAAAATGGTTACAGCCTTTTGTTGAGAAGAAGGTTATTGAGCTGGCTCAGCAAAACGTGTCAAACCTGTGCGTAGTCTGTCCGGCCTTTATTACTACTAACACCGAGACAGAGATAGAAATAAAACGGGACTTAAAAGCAACGTATTTAAAAGCAGCCAATTCGGGTGCTCAATTTGTCTACGTTGAAGAACTTAATTGTGCTTCAGGTTTAATTGAAGCAATGAGAGATGCAGTTATTCAAGCACTTGGTCGTTAGTGCTTTTGTCTTGAGCGTCTTTATTGTCGATGAAATCCTTGCTGGTTCTGTGAATACAAAGCGCTCCAATAGCAAATGGTGCCCAGAATAACAAACCGCGATATACCAGAGAAATTGCGGTAGCAGTACCAAAGTCTGCGCCGAAGGCAGTGAGCATAAGAACTAAGACAGCCTCAATAATGCCAACGGTTTGAACCACAATCATTGACATGATGAATCCAGCTACGTAAGCAGCAATGATGCCAGCAACATTAAAGAAGCCAAAAGAAATACAAACAAAAGTAATGCTTGCTGCTTCACACAAGAATAAGGCGAACATACGGGCAAACATGCGCGCAACCTTATGTGGGTTAGATGCGATTGTTTGAGCAGCTTTTTGACACGAACGGGCTGTTGAGCTTGCCCATTCTTCGGATACTTTTGATTTGAAAAGACGCCATACTGCATTGCGAATTCCCACAAAGAAGAGGAGTATTTTTTCTAAAGTCCAAGGGTGGCGATAGCTTAAATACAGCGCAATAATAAAAACTAGAGCCAGCGCATAAATGACACAGCTACCAATTATTAAGAGATTTGAAAGCTGATTGTTGATTGCGAGAATAATCATGCCCACTGTTTGAATCAGGGCAAATGATCCAAAGAAAGTGATTTTATCCAAGAAGACAAGACTGATAGCGCCACCTGTGCTCGCCCCTTTTTTCGTTGCCCAGCTTGCCAAATAGATTGAGCCAGCCATGCCTGCGGTAGGAGCTGTGTCATTGATAAAGGTGATAGACATGACAATCTCGATCATCTTTGGCATCTTGATGTCGGCACCTACTGCCTGAAAACCTGCTTTGAAGGCCCATGCATACATAAAGTAGCGGCCGCACAATACGATAATGGCAATGATAATGAACGCAGGGCTTGCTCCAGTAAGGGCATTGACAAAAGATTCAAAAGCCTCGGCATGAGTTGCGAAAATAATGATTACTGCTACTACAATAATCGCCGGAATTATGAATTTAATTTTACCCTTCATGGTTCTTGTTAATCTTTGAAAGCTTACGTGAACTTAAAGCATTTTCTTGCAACAGCAAAACCGATTTCGAAAAGCTTATTGCCAATTGTTCCTGGATAATTTGAACCGCACCATAAGAATGTACGGCGAATTTTTTTATAGGTTGCGTAATCGTGATCATGGAGATACATCCAGATATCCATACGCTTGGTATGTTTGCTTCTTTCTGAAGAAAGAAGGGAATAGACCGTGCATGCTGCCATTAAAACCGTGAGCTGATTGCGCATCAACTTACGTAAGCGAGGAATAGTAACATCTTCCTCAAGTTTGTAATGACTGATAATGATCTTAGTTACCTTAATATGCTCATCAATGCGACGAACAATGTTTTGCACATTGGTTGATTGGTCCGCTCTGCCTACAAAATAACGATACAAGTCAATATCTAAATACATAAGCCCTGTTACATGAGGAAGAGGGACGTAAGCATAGATAGTATCAACGTAGTAGGTATGTTCAGGTAATTCCAAACCTAAGTCAAGAAGAAGCTGCCTGCGGTAGGTCATTGCATGCATGGTGATATTTTTGTGATAGGCCAGATGTTTCATGCTGTCCCATCCGCTTAATCTTCCCGTGCAGTTTTTAAACGCATGGCGATACTCAACTTCAATTTGGGTGTTTTCCCATTCGTTTTCAATGACGTAGTTTGTGACAATGAGATCAATTGCGTGTGAGCCTTCTTTGCGAATTACTTCAAGAAGTTTCAAATGGGCTTCGTTGTCAACCCAGTCATCAGAATCAACCACTTTGAAGAAAAAGCCTGTTGCAGCATGAAGAGCTGCCATGCAAGCACCCCCGTGGCCTTTATTTTCCTGGTGGATTACCTTAATAATGTCGGGATACTGTTCTGCCCACAAATCGGCTTTTTCAGGAGTGGAGTCAGTTGAACCGTCATCAACGATAATAATTTCAATATCGGATGCTTGTGCTTCAAGAAGGGTTTCAATACAGTGGTCCATATATTCAGCTGAATTGTAGCAGGGAACTGCATATGAAATAACTTTTTTCGTCACTTAAAGTAGCCCTTTCAAAATAGAAGCGCTCTTAAGGATACCGTTTTTTTGCATATCTCGCAAAAAACAAGACGGTGAAAGGGTTATCTTCATAAAATATGTGGACTCTTTATTACGGAAGGCACTGAGATTCGATAGCATAAAGGGACGAATGCGTTCTGAAAAAGCTTTTGGAGAAACCAAAAGTTTCTTGCGTGTTTGGGTTTAAAGTATAAAGCTCTTTTGGCAAAGGTGATTACATGGGTTTTGGTATTGATAACATAAGCGACGCAGCAAAGCGCATTGCTCCTCACATTATTACGACTCCTTTGGTGCGTCTTGAAAAGCTTGATACTTTCTTAGGATGTCAGGTGTACGCAAAACTTGAGTGCATGCAAAAAGCTGGAGCGTTTAAGCTAAGAGGAGCAATGAATGCGGTTCTTTCTTTACCAAAAGAATCTCTTGAAAAGGGCATTGTGACCTGTTCAACGGGAAATCATGGAAGAGCGTGTGCTTATGCGGGAAAAATGCTTGGTATTCCGGTTACGGTTGTGGTTCCGTATGGCGCTCCAGAGATTAAGGTTGAAAACATCAGAAAACTTGAGGCTGAAATTGTACAATGTCCTGCTGTTGAGCGCTTTGACGTAGCTGCTTCAATAAGTAAAACAACAGGAAAAAAATTCATTCCTCCTTATGACGACTACAATGTTATGGCTGGTCAGGGAACTGCTGGTCTGGAAATAATTGATCAACTCCCAGGCGTTGATGGAGTAGTTGTTCCTACAAGTGGAGGAGGCTTGCTTTCGGGAGTATGTTGCGCGGTAAAGTCACGTAACAGTTCAGTAAAGACCTATGGTGCAGAACCGGCTGTCATGGCTCGTTATGGCGCAAGTCTTTCTTGTGGAAAACCTGTCGAGTTGCCTCAAGCTCAAACCATTGCTGATGCGCTTTTATCTAATCATCCGGGAGAAAAGTGTTTTGAGGTTGCTAAGGGATGTGTTGATAAGGTGGTTGCGGTATCTGATGAAGATATCTTAAGAGGCTGGAAGTTACTTCTTTGTGAGGGAAGCATTTTTGCTGAACCTTCAGCGTGTATTGGTATTGCCGCTGCACTTGCAGGCTCGCTTCCTCTTTCTCCTGATGAAAAGATTTGCTTCTTGATTTCGGGAGGCAATTGTTCGGTTGAGCAATTAGGTATTCTTTCTGCAGTTAAGCTGTAAAGGCTGGCAAGGGTTGCTCTTTTTTCGTACCATTGATTAGGTATTGGGACAAACGTGCCTACTGTCAAAAAAGGGGAAGCGCAAGGCCAGCTTTTTGAGCTAGCGTTTAAAACACCGCTCTGGCGCATGGGCTTGACCAGGGCGTTGTTGCGTATATAAAGGGGTTCTATGAGTAAGCTTAAAGAACAAATTTACATCGAAGAAGTATCGGGTCATCATGCTCGATATAGAAGATTAGTTTCTTTTACTCACTCCTCGACAAGAGCCGCAATGGTCATGCTTTTAGGAGCAGTAATTGCAGTTATTCTTGCAAGCTCTCCTTATGCGGCTGATATTCTTCATTTTTGGCATACCGAAGTGATGATAGGATTTGGCACTTCAGTTGCTAGTATGTCGCTTGGCCACATAATTAACGATATGTTTATGGCCATCTTCTTTCTTCTGGTTGGCTTGGAAGTTAAATATGAGCTTACGGTTGGCGAATTGACTAATATTCGCCAGGCAATCTTGCCTGTAATTGCAGCAGTTGGTGGCGTGGTTGTTCCGATTATTATTTACGTGTCACTGAATGCTTCTTCGCCTGAAACTATCAATGGATGGGGAGTGCCTACTGCAACAGACATTGCTTTTGCTTTAGGTATCATGTCGCTTTTAGGAAGTAGAGTTCCAAACGGCGTAAAAGTATTTCTCTCTACGCTTGCGGTAGCGGATGACATTATTGCAATTTTGATTATCGCAATTTTTTACGGCCATGCTCCTTCGCTCGGATGGCTTCTTTGTGCAGGGGTAATCTACCTAGTTCTTATTGTTTTCAATAAGCGCCATGTTTATTCGCTTGCTCCTTATTTAATTGGAGGCGCTCTGCTTTGGTACTGTGTTTTCTCTTCAGGAATTCATGCAACCATTGCAGGAGTTTTGCTTGCGTTTGTTATCCCTTCGTGCAGTTCTATTAATATTCGCAAGTTTACCGATTGGTCCCGAAGGAAAGTATCTGCCGCGGACTCAATCTTTAACCCTGATGAACCATTGGTTTCTCAGAAGGAATACTTGGAAACGGTGCAAAATTTAAGTAAGGTTTCCAAGCATGTAACACCTCCCGCAGTTCGCCTAGAACATCGTTTATATCCATGGGTGTATTTTGGCATCTTGCCGCTTTTTGCGCTTTCTAATGCAGACGTTGCCGTATCAGGTGAGGCAATTTCTCAGGCGCTATCATGCACTGCACTGCCAGGAGTATTCTTTGGTCTTTTGATTGGTAAACCATTAGGAATTTTGTTGGCTTCATTCCTGGTAGTAAAAATTGGAAAAGTGTCTTTACCCGAGAATGCGAATTGGGGTCATATGATTGGTGCCGCAATATTGGGCGGTGTTGGCTTTACAATGGCGATATTTGTTGCCAATTTGGCCTATTCTGATCCGTCTCTTGTTGCGTCGGCAAAAATTGGTATTTTGGCAAGCTCTCTCACTGCAGGCATTCTCGGATTTATTGTTCTCCTTGTTCAGGCACGAAAAGCAGAAGCAAAGGGCGTGAGCTATGTTCATTCCTCTACTAATTACGAGGAGTTGCTTGCAGCCGATCAGGAAGAAGCGCGTAAGTCAAAGCGCTTCGTGAAGAAGGTTCTCAAAGAGCGAGAAGCTCAAGCTCAAATGAATCATGATGAACTCGAGTCGGAAAACTCTAAGCTCCCTGAGAACCGTGAAGGGTAATTAGATTTAAACAAAAATGCCGCTCGTTCTTTCAGCCTACGTGAGGGAAACTTTATCTTCGTAAACTAATTAAGAGACTGTATAAACTTCTTAATTTGAGCATTTACAAACTCAGGGTTATCTAGGTTGGAGAGGTGGCCTGCATTTGGAACCCAAACCAGATTAACGCCTTCTCTGGCTTGCCACTGCTTGTTGTAGTGTCGTGTTGAACCAGCAGCATCTTTTTCGCCACAAAGAACAAGAAGAGGACAGTCAATAAAGTAAGCCTTGTTTGCTCGTACTGCTTCACAAAGTGCCTTATAACCTTTATCGGCTAAATGGCAGAACTCTTTTTGGTCGTAAGAGGCCATAAGGTTTTTCATGTAAGCCTGACCGTGAGGAGTAGCTGCATTGCCAGCGCTTCCCCATTCAATAAGAAGCTTCCATGGGATAGAACGATACATCCAGTAGGTGTTTTTCAGGAGTGCGAGCTCAGCTTCTGTGTAGTAGGAAGATTTTAAGCAAGCAGAGTCTACAGAAATAAAACCTTTTGCTTCTCCAGGATACGTATCAAGGTACATTTGGGAGAGATAGCCGCCCATAGATTGACCAATAAGAACATACTGGGTAATGCCTTCCTTCTCCAAAATATCGTGGAGATAGCAAGCATTTTGGTACAAATTCTGTGAACCGTCCCATGGCTTTGACTGTCCATGAGCAGGTGGATCCCAGGTAAAAAGGTTTACTTTGCCTATAAATTCTTTAATTTGTTCGTCAAAAAGATGATGGTCAGCAGTGAGACCAGGGAGCATTACGAGCCAAAGGTCATCTTTTCCCTGATTGTTTGTCCAATAGCGAATTGGACCATAAGCGGTAGGAAATATGCACTCACGAAGCATGGAATACCTCCTCAGAATGGGATTTCTTTAACTGAGATATCTAAAGTCTAACATCTTTTACTTCCTCTAAACTTACGCGATTGTAAGTTATTCGCACTAGAGAACTTTCTATAATGAAGGGCGGGGAGAAAGAGGTTACCTATGTGCAAAATTGGCATTGTTGAAGATGACCCAGTTCTTTGTGTTGAGCTATGCCGCATTCTTGAATTGCAAGGATATACTGCGGTGTCGTGCGAAGATTTCCTTTCGGCAACTCAGTGGCTTTTAGCCAGCAACTTCGATTGTGTAATTCTTGATTTGAGCCTAGCAGGAAGCGATGGCTTGTCTATTTGTAGGCAACTTCGCGAAAAGAGCCAGGTCCCTGTCATGATTCTTACTTCTTCTGATTCCGAATTTGATGAAGTGATGGGAATGAATCTGGGTGCCGATGATTATATGACAAAGCCTTACAGGCCTGCTGTTTTGTTGGCTCATATTCAGGCACTTTTACGGAGGCCAAACTTGGAGAATGGCGGTTCAAAGGTAACGTATAAGGGAGTAACGCTTGATTTGTTAAAGGGTCTACTCTTCTATGAGGGGAAACAGGCCGAGTTAACACGAAACGAGCAAAAAATTCTTGATATTCTCCTTTCGAATCCTGGTCAAATAATTACGCGCCATGAATTAATGTGCGAATTATGGGACACCGATTCTTTTATCGATGACAATACGTTGACGGTCAACATTAATCGGGTGCGAAAGGTTCTTTCAAGTTTGGGGGTACCTGAAGGTTTTCTCCAAACAAAACGAGGGCAAGGATATGTGGTATGAGTAACAAGCGGGACTTTGGTGAATTTGGGCTTGTTCAGAACTCTGATGATTGTGCGTGCACCCAGGACGTTGACGGATTGGGCTCCACTAAGGACTCTAACAAATTCGGCCTGGCCCAGAACTCTGACAGGTTCAATCCGGCCCAGAACACTGATGAGTTTTGGTCTGCTCGAAAACGTGATACTACGTACTGTTTCAGACTCTATCTTAAAGACCGCCTTGCGCAAGTAGGAGCGGTTATTGTTACCCTTTTCTCACTGGCGGGGATGCTTGTCATATTTGGTTTGGAGGGCCATCCGGTTATTGCTGCGGTGGTTTGTGTTTTTCTGGGATTCCTTTTTGTTTTTGTGGTGGATTATGGAAAAAGGCGGAGGTACTACCGAAGCCTTGAAGAGCTTACTCGCACCATGCAGCAGGTTAGTCATTTTCATTCAATGGTAAAACAACCCCATTTTCTTGAAGGGGAATTGTGTAACGAGGCTCTGGATCATTTATTTAAGCTTGCCCAAGACGAGCTAATTGCGGCTCAGGAGATAAACCAGTCATATAGCCATTATGTTAATACCTGGGTCCATGAAGTCAAAACACCCCTTGCGGCGGCAAAGCTTATTTTGGCGCGCATGAAGGGAGTGGATGCTACTTCTCTTCGCAAAGAGGTAGAGTCAATTGAGCGGCAGGTTGAGCAAATTTTGTATTATTCGCGTTCAGCCTCTTTGTCAAAAGATTTTCTAATTCGAAAAACAAATCTTCTTGAGGTTGTGCAGGAATCGTGCAAACGAAATCAAAACCTTCTCATCTCATCAGGTGTTTCTCCTGTTATTGAAGTTGATAGAACGCTTGAAGTGGCTATTGATAAGGCATGGCTCATCTTTGTCATATCGCAGCTGGTAGTTAATTGTGCAAAATACGGTGCCAAGAGAATTACGTTTAGTGCCACCGAAAAGAAAAAAGATACGCTAACAACTGTTTTGTTAGAGGTAAAGGATGACGGGTGGGGGATTCCTGCCGAAGATATGCCCCGCATTTTTCAGCAAGGGTATGTTGGAAAAAATGGCCGTTCTGAAGGCTCGGCAACCGGAATGGGTTTGTATCTTTGTGCATGCCTTTGCGAAGCTATGGGTCTTTCACTGGAAGTTTATTCGGAGGAAGGCGTAGGTACTCGGGTGGTTATTGGAATATCTTACAACCGGGTAAAAGAGTCTATGCTTACAGCTCTGTAAGGTAAGGGTAAGCTTAATCGATGGCTGCCTTCTTCTATTCTTGCGAAGATTGGGATAGTCGAAAAGAAAGGAGCTTTTATGGCTGAAATTCGTACTACCCCTCATCAGGATCAAGATTCGTTTTACGCACTTCAGGTTCGTCAACTTGAACGAGTGTATGGAAACAAAGGAAACATCACCCATGCATTAAGCGGCATTTCTTTTGATGTGGAAAAAGGTGAATTCGTTGCAATTATGGGTCCTTCTGGATCGGGCAAAACAACGCTTCTTAATTGCATAGCTACTATAGATAAGCCAACAAGTGGTTCGGTAGTAGTAGGGGGAGTTTGTACTACACGTTTAAGCAAGCGTCAGATTACCCGCTTTAGAAGAGAAGATTTAGGTTTTATATTTCAGGATTCAAATCTGATTGAAACTCTGACAGGATATGAAAACATTGCATTGTCTCTTAGCATTTGTGGATGGAGCGCTTCGCAAGCTTCTATAACTATTAAAGGAGTAGCCGATCTGCTCAATATTACTGAAGTACTTGATAAATTCCCTGCTCAGATGTCAGGTGGGCAACGCCAACGCGTAGCAGCAGCTCGTGCAATTGTAGGAAGCCCTAAGTTGATTCTTGCCGATGAGCCAACCGGTGCTCTTGATTCTCATAACGCTACGGTGATGTTAGAAACCATGGAGCGAATTAATCAGAGCATGGGAGCCACTATTCTTATGGTTACCCACGATGCATATGTTGCTTCTTGGGCATCCAGAGTGCTCTTTGTGAAAGATGGAAAGCTTTTTACTGAACTGTATTGTGGAGAACAATCACGCAAAGAAATGTTTTCTCGCATTATGGAAGTTCAAGCATTGCTAGGGGGCGGTGTTAGTGAAGTACAGTAGGCTTGCTTTCCGCAATGTAAAAAGAAGTATTAAAGACTACGCTATTTATTTTGTGACTCTCGTGTTTGGTGTGGCAGTGTTCTATGCCTTTAATTCCCTAGAGTCTCAATCAGTGTTGCTTGATATTACGAGCGATACTAAATCGCGCATGCTTGATATGACCGTATATTTCATGGCCTTGTTCTCGGTTGTAATTGCACTGGTGCTGGCTTTTCTTGTGGTGTATGCGAATAGGTTTATTATTAAGCGAAGAAAGCGCGAATTCGGCACCTATCTTCTTTTAGGCATGAGTCCTCTTTCTGTGTCGCGTATTCTTCTTTACGAGATGCTTTTCGTAAGTCTTGTTTCGTTGGCAGTTGGTTTGTTTCTTGGCATTTTGATTTCGCAAGGTCTTTCTTTTGCGACTGCGGCACTTATGGGAACTACCATGAAGGGCTACCATTTCGTTTTCTCTGAAAGCGGCATGATAAGCACTTTAATTTGTTTCGGTGTATTATTTGTTGCTTCTCTCTTGCTGAATGTTTTCTATGTCTCCAAGCAAAGCATTGCGAATTTGCTTGTTGATCGCAATCTGGTATCAAAGGGTATTGCTGTGCCAATTTGGGTTCGTGTAATTGGGTTAGTTATCTCCTTGATTATTTTGGCTCTTTCATATGCCGGCTTGTGGAAAAACCAATTTGTTAATTTAGACAACGAGTTTTTAGTTATTACGTTACTGATGGTAGTGGGCACTATTCTGTTTTACTGGTCAGCTTCATCGGTAATCATTTCCTTCTTGGCTTCACGAAAGAAGTTCTATTTTAAGAATCTGAGAAGCTTTACCTTGCGTCAAGTTTCAACCAAAATGGTTGCTTCATTTTGTTCCATTTCGGTAGTTTCTATTATGTTGTTCTTTGCTATTACTGTAGTTTCGGTTGGTTATGGTGCAATGGAACTATTTGTGGGAAACCTTAATAAAGTTACTTGCTACGGCGCAACAATTACCGCATCATACGCAACTCCTCTTCGAGAAAATGACTCTTACGAGGCACGCAAGGCAGCACTCGAGGGGGAATATGATTACGTAGTGAAAGAAACCGAGCGGTATAACGGCGACCTTAATGCTGCTTTTAGCAATCAGGCTGAAGGTTGGGACGAGCAGATTTCTGGCCACGCTCAATACGATGTATATGATATTGCGGGGCTTTCTTGGAATGATTTAAGTAAAGAGTACGGATTTGAGAAGGAATTTAATGAGTCTGCTTCGGGAAATTACCGACACGATATTCAGGTAGTTGGTGTTAGTCAGGTAAACGATTGTCTCAAGCTAGCAGGAAAAGACCCTGTCAGAGTAAACGAAGGCGCGTATCTTATTCTTAATAGTGTTGAAGGTTTAAATAAGCTTGCTCAATTAGTAAATGACAAGGGAGTTGTTCTTCCTATTGCTAATAACCAACTGTATCCATCTGATGTTGTTTTGTATGAGCAAATACATGTAAGCATGATGGAAGATCAAGCCTTGGTAATTGTGGTAAACGATGAAGTTATCGAAGAGCTAAAAGCTCTTGGTGCGCTTCCTTCCTATCGCTATCTAGATGTTATGCCTGCTCACGATAACGCTGCGCTTGATGCCTATTTGTTGGATTATGAAGAAAACACGGACATGATTCCTGTTGGATATGTCGTGCAATATCTAACAGCTAATGAAGTAATTGACCAGGCTGGTGGGCTTAAGCTTCTCATTACGTATTTAGCTCTCTATATTGGCTTTGTTCTCTTGGTTACAACTGCGGCAATTTTGGCTATCCAGCAACTCAGTGAAACAACCGATTCGCTTCCTCGATACAAAAAGTTGTCTTCATTAGGTTGTGATACTTCAAGCATATTGGGAAGTCTTCGTTCTCAGACGCTGCTGTACTTCTTGGCACCTCTTGTGCTTGCGGTTTGCCATTCGTTCTATGCAATCTTTGTATTGAATAACGCACTATTCAAGCCTTTAGGAGTTGATCCAACAACGGGTATCGTCTTGGCTTTAGTATTCTTGGTGGGTGTGTATGGCCTCTATTTGGCAGTAACCTACACTGCTTCTAAAACTATTACCCGAGAGTATATTGAGTCGTAATCTTATAAGCAGGCTTTCTTTTCTGCGGACTTCTTTTTCAGGTCTTTCTAAAAATTGGTTGACAGTGTGTATACTGTGTATATACTGTACATATAGCGTATATACACTTTAGTAAGGAGGAGAGGATGGAAATCATCATCTCCAATGGAAGCGACAAGCCAATTTATGTGCAGATTGAAGAGCAAATTCGAGATGTCATTTTATCGGGAGAGTTAGTTGCGGGTGAGGCACTTCCCTCAATTCGATCTCTTGCGAATGATTTACGAGTAAGTGTAATTACCACCAAGCGGGTATATCAAAACCTTGAAGAACAAGGGCTTGTTGAAACCGTTCAGGGTAAGGGCACGTTTGTTTCAGCAAAAGGGTTGGAACTCCAGCGAGAACAGCGAATCATGGCTGTTGAAGCTAATCTTCGTCACGCATTAAGTGGAGCTCAGGCTGCTGGTTTAAGCCTTGATGAGCTTCATGAAATGTTGGATATTTTGGCGGAAAGCGAGTAGAGATGAAAAGCCTGCTTAAGGTTACTAACGTCACAAAGATCTATCATGATTTTGCCCTTAAAGGGGTTAATTTAGAAATCGGACCTGGCGAAGTTGTGGGACTGGTTGGCACAAATGGTGCTGGCAAAACCACGCTCATCAAGAGCATTCTTGGCCACATTTTTATTAATGAGGGAACCATTTCGCTGTTTGACCAAGAGGCTAACAGAGGGGCTACAACTCAAATGAGAGAAAAGATTGGCGTTGTGTTTGATACAGGAATGCTTCCAAAAGCTTTTTCTCTTTCCGATGTGGTCAAACTGATGAAAGTCTCTTATCGGTCTTGGGACCCCTATGAGTTCAAGCGCTATTACGAGCTGCTCAATATCTCTTCTTTTAAGAAGACCGAAGAGTTGTCGCGCGGTAACAGCATGAAGTTGAGTATTGCTTGTGCACTTGCTTCAAAGCCTCAGCTTCTTCTTCTTGATGAAGCAACTGCTGGCCTTGATCCTATGGTTCGTGAAGAGGTATTGCAGGTTTTGCGTGATTATCAAACGGAGACTGATTGCGGAATTCTTATGTGTACTCACATTACGAGTGATTTAGAAAAGATTGCTGATCGGGTTATTTGCCTTGATGAGGGACAGATAGTGTTCTCATGCAACCGCGAAGACATTACCGATACAGCTGGTCTTGCTCGCTGCAGAAGTGTTGATGTTGAAGCGCTTGGGGAAATGGGTTACTTCATGTCGGGAGCTATGCATTATGAGAAGGCAGGATTGGGAATGAATGTGCTTGTGCCTGACCGTTTTGATTTCAAAAAGGCATTCCCTGAGATTGATTGCGATCGCTGCACTATTGAAGATTACATGCGCATTATGTTGAAAGGAGAAGTACGATGATTAAGCAAGTAGTGTCTGATGTGTTAATTGCGCGGAGTGGAATTGTTGCTCAGATTCTTTTAGCTATTGTTATCGGCGCCTTTTGCGGTCTTGTTTGCGATGAGCCTCTTATGGCATTCTCCTGCGCCTATGCAATTCTTGCCTTTGGCCACTGTGTTGGAATGCCTTTGTGGGATAGCCAGAACAATTGGGAAAACTATCGTTTAGCTATGCCTTTTTCGCGTAGCCAAATTGTAAGAGGTCGCTACGTTTCTGCATTGGTGTTCATGGTTGTTGGTTTGTTGTGTGGTTTTGCATCGCTTCTTTTAGTATTAGGTGTTGCGTATAGTGCAGGCGGAGTGTTAGGTATCGAAGGCGCTTTCGCAGAAACTTCGCTTCTGTTTGGACAGGGAATGATGGCAGATTTCCTGTCCGCGGTATTTGTTGCAGGAATTTCGATAACTATCATGCTTCTTGTTTGCAATTCTATTCAGTATCCGCTTGCGTTTAAGTTTGGTATGGAAAAAGCAGGTAGGTACATTCCTATCGTGGCTGTTCTTATTATTGCAACTATCGTAGCGTTCGGTTCCTTTATGAATCCAGAAGTAATCATTGTTGAGATTTTTGCTCAGGACCAAGTAGTAATTGGATTAATTGCGTTGGTAGTAGGTTTTGTTATCTACGGAATAAGCCTCATGTTGAGCATGCGTTTCTATTCAACACGAGAGTTGTAAGAGATTTTTCGTAACCCAACAAAGTGGATATTTCTCATTTTCAATATGATGAATCCTATCGTGGAAATATCCAATAGTTCCTCACACAGGATATAATTCGAAAAAGAATGATAGGCATACTATTTTGCAATCCGAATTGCTGTGAGCGAAGGGACGAATTATGGCAACCGTATTAGTTGTTGAAGACGATAGAAGTATGAGAATGCTTACGGTTGCTCGCCTGTCGGGCAAGTATAACGTTCTTACCGCAAGCGACGGTCTTGAGGCATTGGAATTGGTCCGCCATGGTGGCATTGATCTTATCGTGGCGGACATTATGATGCCGCGAATGGATGGGTATGAGTTACTTGAAACCATTCGCAAAGAAGGGGTGAACACTCCTTTCCTTATGCTTACTGCTAAAGAAACGCTTGATTCAAAACGCCTTGGCTTTGAGCTAGGAGCGGATGATTATCTTACGAAACCTTTTAATTCTGAAGAGTTACTCTGGCGCGTAGCAGCGCTTCTTCGCCGTTCAGGCATTTCTGAAAGTAGAAAAATCACAGTTGGAAATGTAACAGTTGATTCTGAGCGATATGCAGTTTACTCCGATCAAGAATATATCGAACTTCCTCGAAGAGAGTTCGATCTGCTCTTTCAGATGCTTTCTTATCCTGGTCAAATTTTCTCTAAACGACAACTTATGGATAAGGTTTGGGGCATTGCTTCAGAAAGCGGGGAAGAGACGGTAAAGACCCACATCAGTCGATTGCGAAACAGACTTGCCGATATCGAAGAGTTTTCCATTGTGACCGTAAAAGGTTTGGGCTATAAGGTGGATATTGCCGATGAAGCAAACAACAAAGGCTAAAAATCAAGCGTATCAGGTTCGAGATTTGGTAAAAGAGCAGGCAAAAGAGCAGGCAAACCAAGCTACAACAGAATTTCTTAAAGCAAAAGAACAAGCGCAAGTTTTTTTAAAGCGCAACCTTCCTCAGGTAATTGTGCAGGGAGTTATCATTGTTGCGGTTTCGGTTGCTTCGTACTCGCTCATGACGTGGCTTGTTACGGAAATTGCAGGCGTGGAAGACACCTTCCTGGCAGCACTGTATGAAATCCTTGGCACGCTATTTCTTATGGTTATTGCGTTAGTTTCGGTTAATACCTATATCTATAGAAGCAGATTTAAAGAGATTGACACCCTGTCGGAAGCAATTTTCAGTGTTGCAAATGGAGATTTTCAGTATCGAATTGAGTATCATCCGCGTGATCCTATGGCAGGTGTATACGAGAACTTCAACAAGATGACCAGTGAACTTGCCAGTGTTCAGCTGTTGCAAAATGATTTTATTAACAACTATTCTCACGAATTTAAGACACCTATTGCTTCTATTGGTGGTTTTGCTGAATTGTTGTTAGAGAAAGATCTCTCTAAAGAGCAACAGCAGGAATATCTCACTATTATTCGCGATGAATCGGAGCGCCTTTCCACTCTTGCCTCTAATACTATTTTTCTCTCGAAGCTTTCAAACCAGCAACGCATTGGAGAAACTGAAGTGTATAACCTTGGCGAACAGCTTCGTCAATGTGCCATTATTTGTTCGGGCGCTTGGATGGGAAAACATCAGGACTTTGAAAGCGATCTCCCCGATGTGGATTTTGAAGGCAATAAAGAAATCATGTCTCATCTTTGGCTCAATCTTCTAACGAATGCAGTTAAATACACGCCTGAGGGGGGCACAATTACTCTTACTTTGGAAGAGAGCCCAAATTCGGTGCTTGTTTGTGTGCGTGATACTGGAGAAGGAATGTCTCAAGCAACCCAAGCCCATTTGTTTGATCCGTACTTCCAAGGGGATTCCAGTAGGTCGGCGCAAGGCCTTGGATTAGGGCTTTCTATCTGCAGCAGAATTATTGAGTTATGTAAAGGTTTCATTACGGTTGAAAGTGCCGTAGGGCAAGGAAGTGCCTTTTTTGTTACGCTCCCAAAAAACACCTCTTCTGCGAAATAAGTTACTTAATGAGCTTTGGGTAAGTAGTCGGATTCGGATGCATGAAAAAGCATGGAGTTTTTACGTAAATTAAATGTAAACTTTGTCCTCATTTGGTTTACCAGAACATTACCAGAAGAAAGTATTCTACTTTTAGATAGGTAAAAGTATTCGTCTGTATGGAGACCAGAATGTCCTTATTGCTTGTTTGTGATTCTTCCAGTGATCTCTACGATACTGAACTAGTTAAAGGAGAAGTGTTCTTAGAAACCGTTCCTTTTTCTATGCTCATTGGTGGAAAACACTATGTTGACGACGAATCTCTTGCTTTAGAAGATTTCGTAACAGATATGGAGAATTGTAAAGAGTTGGGAAGTTCGGCATGTCCTTCTCCTCAGTCATGGGCAAGCAAATTTGAAGAAGCCAACGAAGTTATTGCTTTTACCATTTCTTCAAATCTTTCTGGCAGTCATAACAGCGCTGAGTCTGCGCGAGAAATGATTCAGGAAAAGTATCCTGAAAAGAAAATTGAAGTTATTGATAGCTTCTCAACAGGCCCAGGCATCATTATTTTGATTGATCGCTTATTGGAGTGGCGCGCTCAAGGGGAATCCCTCGAAGATATTGTTGTTCATCTTCGTAAATACGTTGATGCCTGTAATACCGTTTTTGCTCTTTCATCTTTTGGCAATTTGGCAAAGAATGGTCGTGTTTCAAAGACGGTAGGCATTATCGCTACCCATTTGCCTATTTGGGGGGTTGGTAGAGCATCTTCTGAAGGAACCATTGAAATGGTTGGTAAAGCAAAGGGCAAAAAGGGCGTTTTGAAGATGATTGTTCAAGAAATGGAAGATAAAGGTTTCTCGGGCGGAAATGTAGTTATTAGCCATTGCTTTAATCCTGAGTTAGCTAAAAAGTTGTCCGATCTTATTGTTGAGAATTGGCCAAGCGCTCAAACGTCCATTTATGAAACACGTGGATTAGACAGCTTCTACGCTGAGAGAAACGGCTTAATTATTTCATACTGCTAAGCGTTTTTGTGTGGCTTACGTATTCTTGTTGCTAACTTGTTTTGTGCCGGTTTCTTAGGTATGTAAAGATGTTTTGTTTGTCTCAGGCGTGAGCTTGAGTATAGAAAGCTTGAGAGGCTAAAAGCAGGAAAGACAAACACGTTATTAAAAAAATGAATGGTTTTTATAAGCAAAAGACTCATTAAAGAGTCTTTTCTCTTTGGTGCAAAAGAAGTATTCTTTTGGCTTGGGGGGAAATTCAATACTTCATGGTTATTCTATGTTGAAAAAAAGTCAGTCTTTTGGGGCCTTTTATAGGCTTTAGTGGAGGAATCGGTGGCCTTAGTGTTTTCTATAACGCTTGCCGTTTTTGCATACATACTTTTCTTCGCATACGACTGGGTAAGTGTGCGTAGGCCCCTGGTAGCTCATACCTCTCTTCTATTCGGTGGGGGCGTTGTTCTTGTTGTTGTCTCGACCCTTATTCTTGTTCTCAATTCTTTAGAGCTGGTAAGTTTCTCATGTTCTCTTATTGTCGGGTTAGTGCTTACTGTTGTCTCTTTTGGAGCAATGCTTTGGTCTTTGGTTTTTTCTCTTCCGAAAGGAACCTATTCTCAACCAGGAGAGCGCAGAAGGGTGTACGAGGGGGGAGCGTATGCTCTGTGTAGGCATCCAGGTGTTTTCTTTTTTTGTTGCCTTTACATAGGTTTATTGATTGCTTTACCTAGTTTTGTCAACTTTCTTGGGTTTATTTTTCTCTGTTTAGGTAATGTTGCTTATATGCTCTTTCAGGACAAATGGACCTTTCCGTTAATGCTTGAAGGATACGAAGAATATAAGAATCATTCAAATTTGTTTATTCCTCGGGTTAGTGCTCGCATAAGAGCTTAAGAAAGAAGGTGAAGAGCAGTGGCTGAAGATAAGTTTGTGTCTTCTCGTACCCAAAGTGAGCTTTGGGATGAATGCTGCGGTTTTCTCACTCTTTCACTTGAGCAATATATGACTATTCAGAATCGTCTCTTATCTGAGCAGATTTTGGTTTGGACCGATAGTCCTTTAGGGCAAAAAATTACTAAAGGAAGATATCCTCAGACTATTGAAGAATTCCGTCGAATAGTTCCTTTGACTACCTACGAAGATTATGCAGATATATTACTTGGCCGCCGAGAAGAAATGCTTCCCGAAAAGCCAGCAGTTTGGATTGAAACTACCTGGGAAGGTGGCCAGCATCCAATAAAGAGTGCTCCTTACACTCAGGCTATGCTTGATACATTCCACAGAAACGCCCGCTCTCTCATTATTTTCTCAACCGCAACCGATTGGAAAACATACACGGTTGGTAAAAATGTGCTGTCGGGCTTAGCTCCTCTTCCTTATTTGACAGGCCTTATGGGCCAAATTCTTGACGAAGAGTATGGCTTTACGATGCTTCCTCCTCGAGAAACAACTCTTTCAATGAGTTTTTCTGAAAGAAGCAAGCTTGGCATTAAGATGGGGCTTTCAGAAGGTATTGATTATTTCTTTGGATTAGGAAGCATTAGCTATTTCTTAAGCAACCAGATTGGTAAATCTTCAGGCTCCTCTAAAAAGGATCTTTCCGCAAAAGCACTCTTGCGCATGTTGAAGGCTAAGGCAATAGCCAAGAGGGAAGGTCGTGAAGTTTATCCAAAAGACATCTTTGATTTAAAAGGTTTTGTGTGCGCGGGTACTGATAATGCTTGCTATAAAGATGATTTGGAAAAGCTCTGGGGCGTTCGCCCAATGGAGATTTTCGCGGGAACTGAATGCAGCTTAGTGGGAACAGAAACGTGGAACCGAAAAGATCTCTATTTTTACCCCGACGTATGCTTCTACGAGTTCCTTCCTTTGGAGTGCGTGAGGCGTACTGATAAACATATGCCTACTCTTACTATGGATCAGGTTGAGCCAGGCGGAATCTATGAGCTGATAGTAACCGTTTTTAAAGGCGGTGTTTTTGCGCGATATCGTATGGGGGACGTGTATCGTTGTGTTGGTATTGGAGATAAGAGAGATCATTCCTCGCTTCCTCGTTTCCGCTATATCGACCGCGTGCCAACCATTATTGATATTGCGGGTTTTACCCGAATTACTGAAAACTCAATAAAAGAAGTGGTGGCGCTTTCCCGCCTTCCAATTAAACAGTGGTGTGCAGCAAAAGAATTTGATGCACAAACTCATCATCCGTTCCTTCATTTATATGTCGAAATGGAAGCGGAGGAAGTGCTAGACGTTGCCTTAAGCGAAGAATTGCTTCGCAGACACTTAGAGGTTTATTTCAGCTATCAAGATAACGATTACGACAATCTGAAGAAGATTCTTGGAATGGAGCCACTCCGTATTACTTTTGTACAGAGTGGAACATTTAAACAATATGAGGCGTATACGGGTGCTCCTATCGAAGCCATGAATCCTCCTCGAAGAGAAATTCTTTCTCTTCTTGCTCACCATTCAGGAGGGCAGGTGTGGTCGTTATGATGTCCGGATTTGCTATTGTCCCTCTGGTGACCTTTTTCCTCTATGTATTTATGCTGGGTATTTTTATCTCAGCAAAGAAAAACGATTTAATTCGTTCATTTATGGTTTTCCTGGCTTTTATGGCTCTCTGGTCGGGCGGATCATTTCTTATGCGTATTCAGTTTATGGATATGGTAGAGCCTTGGTATCACCTTTCATTTGTGGGAATCTGGATTGGTGTAATTACCATGGACATGCTGGTATGTAAGTTTGCGGAAACTAAGTTTTCCCTTGTTGAATATGCAATTTCGGGCCTGATTGTTCTGATGCTGATAGCAAACTTCTTTACGGGCACGTTCTTAGACGCTCCAACGCCTGTATATCTTGAAAATGGACAAGTATCGTTTGTGTATACCATGACTATCGGTACTTATCTTATGTATGGTTTGCTGGCTGTGTGTTTTGTCTTTATTGGTGGTCACGTAGTGGAAACCTTGCGCAAGCAGCTGATGCCTCCGTCGGCTATTCGTGTCCTTATATTGGGAACTGCAATTCTAGTTTTAGGTAACGTAATAATTATGCTGCCTCCATTTAGCGGTATTCCGTTGGATATTGTAGGAGGCGCATTCTTTGCTTTAAGTGTTTTCATTGCTCTCTATTACAAGCATTTGGTTTCTTTGTCATTGGCTTTTTCTCGTAAGACCTATGCGTTAATTTCTTTCATTTCGTTACTGTTTTTCGTTTTGTTTGCTGCTCCTGCTATAGAGGCGTGGATTAGGGCATTGCCTGCTCCGTTTTCGCAGGCAAGTATCTCTCTTGTTGCTATTGTTTCTGCGGTTTGGGCTGTTGTGGTGTATTGGTTGGTATGTCACATTAGCGAAAAGCTGTTCCTCCGTGATTTCAACGCGCGTGTAAGCGGCTTGCAGGAATACCATTCTGAGATTTCGCGCAGCTTGGAAATCTATCAGGTAGGCGATTACTTCTGCAGACAAGCATTAAAGGACTTCCGCGATATTCGTGCTGCTCGTATGTGTGCGGTGGATAGTACAGGTAACTTAGTAATTGTAGGTAGTTCAAGCTCTTTCGAAGTAGGAAGAGTGGTAGTTAAGTCTTCCAGCGTAATTCTTGATTGGTTTGCGCTTCAGAGTGAGCCTGTGTTTATGGACGAATTTGTCCACAGTAACGAATATCGAGGCTTATGGGAAGAAGAAAAGCGATACTTAAGCGCTCTTTCAGCTGACTATATTGTGCCTCTTCGTGATGATGGCGAATTGCTTGGCGCAGCCTTTTTAACTTTGCGCTCAAAGGAGCGTCGTTTACCCGTTGCTGATCAGGAACATCTGATTAACATAATGATGCTTACGGCTTCGTCTGTTCGCAATAGTATCTTGTATGAACGCGTGGCTAAGGATGCAAAAACTGACGATCTGACTGGCTTGCTTAATCGAAAGTATTTCTTGTCATTGATTGATGAGTTGTATGGAGCAAATCCTGCTGGAGCGTTGAGCCTCATTATTGTAAATGTTGATGACTTCAAGCTCTATAACCAGCTTTATGGTGAGCGAGTAGGCGATGAAGCGCTTAAGAATATTGCAGATATTATTTCTCATTCGATACCGGAAGGTTGTTCTGTTTCACGTTATGGTGGAAAAGAATTTGGCATCTTAATGCCTGGTTTTGACACTCGTAAGGCCTATCAGCTTGCTCAAAACCTTCAGCGTCAGATTTATGACTTAAACCGAACTCCTTCTCAGGAATTGGGTGCTTTAAAGATTATCACCACAAGTATTGGTATTTGCAGTATTCCGTTTGGCGCAAGCAATGTAAAGCAACTTATTGCTAATGCGGATATGTCGGTATATCAAGTTAAGCAAAAGGGCAAAAACGGCATCAAGGTCTTTTCTGTTAGTGACATAAAAGAAGGACGTGCTCCAAAGACTCTCGATCGTCAAGGAACGTATTCAAGTTACGAAAGCACAATCTATGCATTGGCTGCTGCTATTGACGCAAAAGATCACTACACCTTTACACACTCAAACAACGTAGCGTATTATGCTTCTGCTTTGGCGCGCGCTTGTAATCTGGATGAAGATACTGTTGAGATTATCCGTGAGGCTGGCCTTCTTCACGATATTGGAAAGATTGGTATCCCAGAAAACATCCTCAATAAAAAAGATCGCCTTACTAACGAAGAATACGAAATAATGAAAAAGCATCCCGAAAATGCCGTTTCGATTATTCGTCATTTGCCAAGCTTGGATTATGTAATTCCTGCGGTAGTGGGGCATCATGAGCGTTGGGACGGAAAGGGATATCCACGCCAGCTTCAAGGTGAAGACATCCCTTTGAGCGCACGAATTTTGTGTGTTGCAGACTCTTTTGACGCTATTACCACTAAGCGCGTTTATCAAGATATTCGCAGTCTTGAAGAGGCTTTACGCATTCTTGAAGAGGGAGCAGGTTCTCAATTCGACCCTCGATTGGTTCATCTGTTTGTGAAAGAAATACGAGAGGGCCATATTGAAATGCAAAACAAGCAGTCAGTTATGGAATCGGCATAACTATTTCATGCGAAGCTTGTAGAGTCCATGGTGATTGCAGAAATAATACAGTTCGTTAGTTTGCCTAATCTTAAAGCGAGCTTCAACAGTGCTTTCAGGATATAACTTCGTAATGGTAACGCTATTATCGCAAACACTTGCAATGAATGACAAATAATGAGTTTTTGTCATTGGGTGAGTAGTGGTAACAAAGTACTCATCTTCAATTCTTTCAACATGCAAAACATGACTTTCATCAAACGAAGGCCCGTCTTGATAGGAGCTATTTTCTTCAGAGGTCTCTTCAAAGGCTTGTTCTTTTTTATCAGGTTCTTCTGCCTCAAGAGGAAGAAGAGAGATTCCGCAGCAGCTTATAAACCCTTGTCCAGTTGAGTGAAAGATGTTTCCGCAAAGAGGGCAAACATAAAACAGCGTTTTTCTCATATTTGCACTGCGGTTGTTGTTTACGCTATTTGTTCCAGTAAGTAATTCCGCAACGGATATTCCTAAAGTAAAAGCGAGAGATTCAAGCAGGGTAATATCAGGATACCCTCTATTAGTTTCCCACTTCGATATAGCCTTATCGCTCACTTCGAGCTTCTCGGCGAGTTCTTTTTGAGTAAGACCTTTTTTCTGTCGAAGTTCTTTAATGATTTTTCCTGTCAAAAAGTTTTCCATACGATTCCTCTCTCTCGTCTGGCTTAACTTTCTCACGAAATAAGACCTTTTCCTACCTACGCTTTGTAGAGTGCTTTGAAGCTTCTGCTTTGTCGATAGAAGCGGTAGCTTTACGCTCCTGAGGTATTTGTTCGAGCTTACTGTTGAGAGCGATATTGATTGTTTCAAAAAACTCGGATTACTCAAAAGATAAAAAATGAGTAAAGATTTCTAATATTATAAGTAGAGCAACAAATTATATTTGTAGGTTTATATCTTTTTAACCATATTTCTATAGTAATTGGCCGCTTTGTTTCTTGTTTGTTTCGCTCGTATCGTATAATTGACCAGTACATTTTTTTATGTGCCGGGTTAACAAATTTTTTGGTTCCTCGTGTTCTGCGGCATGGGGACGAAAGTGAGGAAGATTCATCGTGAATACCTACGGAATTGAGGCTTTAGGCATTACTGCTCCAGCAAATGTTTATCGCAATCTTGAGCCAGCAATTCTTACTGAAAAGGCTCTTGCACGTGGTGAAGGTACTTTAAGCCGCACTGGTGCTCTGGTTGTTGAAACGGGCAAATACACCGGTCGCTCCGCAAACGACAAATTTATCGTTGACACTCCTTCAGTGCATGAAGATGTACATTGGGGAGACGTTAACCGTCCAATTTCACAGGATAAATTCAATGCTCTTTGGAATCGTGTTGCTGAATACATGAACGGCAAAGACGTATTTGTATTTGATGGCTTTGCGGGTGCTGACACTACCTATTCCAAGAATTTCCGTGTAGTAAACGAGCTTGCATCTCAGAATCTTTTCATTACACAGCTTCTTCGCCGTTTCGAGGATAAAGCTGCTTTAGATACTTTTGAAGCAGACTATACCATTTTGTGCGCTCCTGGTTTTAAAGCAGATCCTGAGCGTGACGGTGTTAATTCTGAAGCTGCAATTCTTCTTGATTACGAACAACATCGTGCTGTTATTTGTGGCACTCGGTATGCGGGCGAAATCAAGAAGACCGTTTTCTCTATCATGAACTTCATCTTGCCTCTCCAGGGTGTTCTCCCAATGCACTGTTCTGCAAACTGTGACGAAGAGGGCGTTTCTGCAATCTTCTTCGGTTTGTCTGGTACTGGCAAAACTACCCTCTCTGCTTCTCCAGACCGCATGCTTATTGGTGATGATGAACATGGCTGGTGCGATGATGGTGTATTTAACTTCGAGGGCGGTTGCTACGCAAAATGTATCGACTTGGATCCAGAGCGTGAGCCAGATATCTACAATGCAATCAAGTTTGGTGCTTTGGTGGAGAATGTTGTGATGGATCCTGAGACTCGCGAATTTGACTTCTTCGATGACTCTTTGGCTGTTAATTCCCGCGTAGGTTATCCAATTGAGCACATTAATAACACCGAACCTCATGGCAAGGGTGGCATTCCTAAGACTGTTATTTTCTTGACCGCTGATGCATTTGGTGTTTTGCCTCCAATCTCTAAGCTTGACCGTAATCAGACCATGTATTATTTCTTGTCTGGCTTTACTTCAAAGGTTGCAGGCACTGAAATTGGCATTAAAGAGCCAGTACCTACATTCTCAACTTGCTTCGGAGAGCCATTTATGCCTTTGGATCCTGCTCGTTATGCAGCTATGCTGGCCGACCGTGTTGAAGAATCAGGTGCTCGTGTATTCTTGGTTAACACAGGATGGAATGGCACTGGCGAGCGCACTAAATTGAAGTACACTCGTGCAATGGTTAATGCTGCACTTGACGGCTCTATTGACAATGCTGAGTTTGTAATTGACCCATTGTTTGGCGTTGAAGTTCCTACCACTTGCGAAGGCTGTCCAGACGAATTGATGATTCCTGAGAAGATGTGGGAAGACAAGGAAACTTACAAGGCTGCTGCTCATAAGCTTGCTGTTATGTTTAATGAAAACTTCGAAAAGAAATACAGCCATGTTTCTGACGAAATTAAGGCTGCTGGCCCTAAGGCATAAGCTTTTCGTTGTATGTATAGATAAACCATTAGTTGTTTTCAGAGGCGGGTATATTCCCGCCTCTTTTTTCTTCAAATTTTCTTTTGTTCGAGAAATTTGCGTATGGGTATATTCGGATTGCTTTTTCAAAAAATCTAGATTCTTCCTGTAACCCCTCATTTCTTACTATTATGGTATTTGGACGTACTCGCGGCAGTAGTGGATATGTTAGAATCTCACGAGTTAAAGCTCAAAAGCTCACAGGATAGCAGGCATGGTAGATTCGTTTTTATACGTAACAATAGTGACCCTTTTAGCGGGTGCAGGAGGAACTGGTCTAGGCGGCCTAGTTGGCGCTTTAGTAAAGAAGGACTCCAATAAAACGGTCAGCCTGCTTCTTTCTTTAGCGGGTGGCGTTATGATGGCAATTGTCTGCTTGGAGCTTTTGCCTGAATCGGTAGAAGCCGCGCAAGAGGTTTCTTTAGCTGCGGCCCCTTTTGTTGCTTCAGTATTTGTGATTATTGGTGTGGCTGTGGTATATGGTCTCAATTTCATGATTGACAAACGAACCTACAAAGAAATTGAGCATACCGCTAATCCTGATCATCCTAAAACCCACGATGATATTGACGAGCTTATTCATGCGGACCACTTAAACCAACACATTCAGCACCAAGATAGGGGAATTGCGCTTTTTGTTGCAGGTTTTGTAATGGCTTGCGCAATTGCCCTTCACAATATTCCTGAAGGAATGACTATTGGAGCAAGCTTTATTTCTTCTGATGACTTGTATTTAGGTACGGGTCTTGTAATGGCTATTCTTATTGGCATGCACAATATTCCTGAAGGAATGGCGGTTTCGGTTCCTCTTATTGCAGGAGGAATGAACAGGGTAAAGGCGGTGCTTATTACTGCTGCGTGTGGTGCTCCTACCTTATTTGGTGCATGGCTTGGTTTCTGGCTGGGAGATATCGGACCGCTTGGTCTTTCGCTTAGTCTGGGTCTTGCTTCTGGTGCCATGCTCTATGTAGTATTTGGCGAAATATTGCCTCAGGCAATTTTGATGTATCGCAGCAAGATTCCTACCTTCTTCGTCTTACTTGGTGTATTGATTGGTCTGGTAATTATCTATCTTTAATTTAAAGTCTTTTTACCATCAAAAAATAACCTTCATTTACGTGTAATTCATTGAGGCGTCCATCTTCTGGGCGCCTTTGTTCTAGCTTTGCAATCTTTGTTATATTTGTTATAGTACATATATAACAAATTGGATTTTGTTTGGAGGTGAAAAGATGCTTCTCAGTATAGATAAGATGAAATCGGATCCGTTGTATCTCCAAATACGTAATCAGCTTGTGTCGGCAATTGCAAAAGGTCAATTAGAGCCAGGAGAGGTGCTCCCAAGCGTTCGAAGTCTTGCTTCTGATCTTGGAGTCAATTTACACACGGTGAACAAAGCATATGCTCTTCTTCAGGATGAAGGATATGTGATGATGGCAGGAAGAAATGGCACTATTGTTGTCGAGAGAACTGCTCCGAAAACTACTCAAGAACAAAGAGAACTTGATAATGCTATCAAAGAAACACTTCGTCAGGTTTTCATGGATTATTGCGCAAAAGGAGGCACAGTAGCTTCATTTGTTGCGCTGGTAAATAGGATTGTAGAAGAGGGGGAGGAGTGATCACTATGAACGGAACAGGGGTAATTGTTGGGGTACTTGTTGCAATCATCCCTATTTGCGGAATACTACTCGCAATCATGCCATGGCTTATGCCGAAGTATGAATGTTTTGCGGTAACAATTCCTGAAGCAGCGGCAAAAGATTCTAGGCTTCTTCGTTTGAAGCGTGCCTATGCACTTATTCAGCTTGTAATTTCAGCACTCTTTACTGTATTTGCGCTCCTTGCAATTCCTCAGGCTTTAGCCAAAGACGATTCTCTTGGTTTTTCTATTATGTATTTGCTTGCGGTTTTAGTGCCAATGGCTTTGAGCTTTGCTTTGATGCTGTTCTTTAGAAAAAAGGTAAAAGCTATAAAAGACCAAGAAGGTTGGAAGGCAAGTGGTTCTGAAAGTGCCGTGTTTATTGGAAAGCAAGCTGCTGAAACTCCACGGCCACTTTCTATAGCTTGGAACGTTTTGTACATTCCTCTTTGGCTTCTTAGCGCGGTGCTCATTATGGTGTTTTATCCTCAAATGCCGGAGCAATTGCCTATGCAGGTAGGGTTTAATGGAGAAATTAACCATTGGGTAGAAAAGTCGTATCTAACCGCGTCATTCCCTTTGTTTGTAGAGGTGTTTATTGCAATTGTTATGATTATTTCTCACTGGATGATTATTCGCTCGAAAAAGGTTCTGGATCCTTCTCGTCCTGCAACAAGTGCTTATGCATACGGGGCGTATGCGCGTGCCTATTCTATCTTCCTCTTGATTACTGGTTTATTGATCAACGTTTCTTTAGGAGTCTTTTTTGTTCTTGCTGAGGCAGGCATTATCTCTCTTCTGGATGCTGCAGTCTTTTTGATGGTGCCTATCACTCTTATTATTGGAGGAGCAATCGTGATGTCGGTTGTATATGGCCAGTCTGGCGCTCGTGTATTTAAAGGTATTGAATCTCAAGGCGAAATGTCACGTGATGAAGATGAGTTTTGGAAGCTAGGCGTGTTCTATGTTAATCGTAATGATTCGAGCTTTATTGTGACTAAACGTTTTGGTGTTGGTTGGACAATTAACTGGGCGAATCCAAAAGGTTGGCTCATTATGGGATTAATTGCGGTTGTGACCATTGTCTTTTGTCTTGCAGTGTTCTCCTTGTTCTAAGAAGAACTCTTGTTCGTGAAGCTATGAACGTTTTGAACGGGCAGTGTTTTTTCTGCTCTTGTTTGGGGCAGGTTTATGGTTGGCATTCTGGGATAATTCTTGCTTGCCCTGTGTCTGTCTAGATGGAACGTGCTTGCCCTGTGACTGCCTAGACGGATTGTGCTTGCTCTGAGCCTGTTGAGAATGCTTTGATTTTTGAGAGCCAGGTTTTTGTTTGTTTGACGTATGAGTGTTTGGCTTGCTCTGGTCAAACTTACGGGAACCTGGCTTTTCTGGGCGGACAAGGCAATGCTTTTCGTAGCCAATTAAATCTTCTCTACCAGCACGACGTAGCGCCTCTAAAACCAGCTTCTTGTTTGCAGGATTTCTATACTGAATAAGTGCTTTTTGCATTGCCTTCTCATGAGGATTGCGAGGGCAATATACTTCTTTCATAGTTCGAGGGTCAACCCCTGTGTAGTAAATACAGGTGCTAATAGTGCTTGGAGTAGGGTAAAAATCGCTAATTTGTTCTGGATTGAAACCCATATCTCTGCAAAATTCAGCAAGCTCAATAGCCTCGTTTAAGGTGGAGCCAGGATGCGAACTCATAAGATAGGGAAGGATGTATTGTTTTAGATTCAGCTCTTCGTTAGCCTTATTAAATTCTGAAACAAATTCCTGATAGAGTTCGTGGGAAGGTTTGCCCATAAGCGCAAGAACCTCGTTGCTTACATGTTCGGGAGCAAGACGTAGCTGTCCGCTCACATGGTATTGCGCCAGTTCCTTGAGGTATTCTTTTCCGTGTTTGTCATAAAGAAGGTAGTCGAAACGAATCCCACTGCGCACAAATACTTTCTTAACACCAGGAAGTTTGCGAAGCTTTCGTAAGAGCTCAAAGTAGTCACGGTTGTTCACGCGAAGACTCTTGCATGGTTTTGGGCTAAGGCAGCGTTTATTGGTACAGGCGCCTTTTTCAGTTTGTTTTGGACAGGCGGGTTCCCTAAAGTTTGCTGTTGGACCGCCAACATCATGGATATATCCCTTGAATTCGGGATCTTTTATCATCTCTTGAGCTTCTTCAATGATGCTCTCATGGCTTCTGCTTTGAATAATTCTTCCCTGGTGAAACGCAAGGGAACAGAAGGCACATTCGCCCATGCATCCTCTATTGCTTGTTAAGCTGAACTTAACTTCCTTAATGGCAGGAATTCCTCCATCTTTTTCATAGGTAGGATGATAGGTGCGAGCGTAGGGAAGACGATAGGTGGCATCCATCTCTGAAGTGGAAAGTGGCCGTTGTGCTGGGTTTTGCACTACGTACAGAGCATCTGTTTCATAGTGCTCAATAAGAGGCTTTCCTTTATACGGATCTAGATTTTGATATTGAATTTTGAAGCTTTTCGCATAGTTAATTTTGTTGCTTACCATCTCTTCATAGGAAGGAAGAGCTATTCCCTCGTAAGCAATAGCGGGATTTTTTGTGCGAAAGACAGTTCCTTTAATCCAGGTTATTTCTGAAATGGGGATACCTGCATTGAGTGCATCTGCAACTTCTACAATGCTCAGTTCCCCCATGCCATACAGCACCATGTCGGCATTTGCATCAAGAACAATTGAACGTTTGAGTTTGTCAGCCCAGTAGTCGTAATGAGCAAGTCTTCTTAATGAGGCTTCTACTCCGCCAAGAATAATAGGGACATCTTTGTATACGCGCTTAATAAGATTTCCGTATACTACGCAGGCATTGTCAGGGCGTAATCCAATTTTGCCACCGGGTGAGTAGAAGTCTGTTTTCCGCCGCTTTTTCGCTACGGTGTAATGATTAACCATGGAGTCCATGTTGCCTGCTGAAACCAGAAACCCAAGACGAGGCTTGCCTAGAGCAGAAATGCTTGCAGGATTTTTCCAATCGGGCTGGCTTATTATGCCTACTTTATAGCCATTTGCTTCGAGAGTGCGGGTAATGATTGCCATGCCGAATGAAGGGTGATCCACATAGGCGTCACCACAAAGGTAAACAAAATCGCAGGAATCCCAGCCGCGTTTTTTTATATCGGCAGGGGATACTGGCAAAAATTTTTCTTGGGAATCATTCATATGGGTATTATAGCGTTGACTCTCCCCTTAGGGAGTGCTTGATAATGAGGTTGTCGCGACGGAAAGAGGGAGACGAACGTGAAAATCGGAGATTTTTCTAAGCTGTCACAGATAACCATCAAAGCACTTCGTTATTACGAAAAAGAGGGACTTCTTGTTCCAAATTCGGTTGATTCATTGACAGGATATCGTAGTTACTCAACTAATCAACTCATTGAGGCAGCGCGTATCAAGTCGTATCGCCAACTGGGGTTTTCTATCGAAGAGATAAAGCAGGTGGTTTCTGGCAAAGATTTCCAACGAGCTCTTATTAATAAGGCCCAGGAATTAAAAGCCGAACAGGAAGATATCTCATTTCGCCTCTCCTTAATACATCATTTATTAGAGGAGGAGAATATGAACTACCAAGTAACTCAAAAGCAGATTCCTGCTCATATTGTGTACTATTCCGAAACGGTTTTGGATTCTTATTCTGATGCCATGACTTGGATTCCGAAGGTTGGTGCAGAAGTAAAAGAATATAACCCTAACCTGAAATGTGTTGAGCCATCTTATGAATATATCGAGTATCTTGATTGCGAATACCGAGAAACTAATGTGAAGGTTCGTTTCTCTGAAGCAGTTGTTGATTTTGGAACTGAAAGCGAGAATATTGCGTTTAAACAGATTCCTGAAACTAAAGTGCTGAGCATTTATCATCGGGGACCTTATGAGCGTTTGGGAGAAGCATACGCATTTATCTATAAGTACGCAGAAGATAATGGCTATGAGGTTGCTGGCTATTCTCGAGAAAGATATATCGACGGTATTTGGAATAAGCCTTCGGCAGAAGATTGGCTTACCGAAATTCAGTTACCTATCAAATAGATCAAGACTTCTAAGACACCTGTCTTTCTTTAGTAAAAAGAGGTAGAGAACAACAAAAGCGCGTCAATTGCGGCGCGCTTTTGCATCTTTTGTTTTATAGGGGAGCAAAGGAAAAATGCACTCCTACTATTCTGCGACCAAAGATTGAGGTAGCTATCTGTTCTCCATTGAGCTTGATTAATCCGACCAGTAATCGCTTGGTTTGTATTTCTTTACTAATTCAAGGCGAAGATCTTCAATGGTAGAACAGTTTGCAATTACGGTGACTGGCTCCTTTATAGTTGATAGAGTAGAAATAAGTGCTTGATAGTTGGTTTCAACGGTAAGGTTGTTCTGTGCTGCTCCTGCTTTCAGGAGACAGTCTTTCATATCCTGATAACAAGGGCCGCCTACTATTACCTGCGTATCAGGGTTCAGTATTTTTTCCCAGCGAATATCTTTAATCCAGTCAGTGTATATGCCGTCCATGATTTCGTTTCCTAACAGGCATACCAGATGCTGAGGAAGATGTTCTTCTGAAAGAAGCACATTAATAAGCTGGTTAGCGCCAGCAGTGTTTTTCATTAGGAGAAGTCGCGTTTCGGTTCCTTCGATATCAAATATCTCGAAACGATGAGCAGCATGTTTAAAGTGGCCAAGGGCGGCACTTGCTTGGCTGCGTGAAATTCCTGCAGTAGTAAGACCGGTAAAAGCTGCGGCTGCATTATAAACGTCATAGCCTGCTCGAATGTTTGCTGAAAGAGTTATTTCTTCGTCAAATACTCTTAGAGTAAGGTCGCAGCTCTTTTCCTGTTTGTTGGTAATTGCGGTAACTGCAACATCAGCTCTATGATGAGTGAACCCACAATGAGGGCAGGAGAAGTCTCCAAGGTGAGCAAATGTTCGATGCTTATAAGAAAGAGGCTCTCCACACTTGATGCAAGCTACTTTTTCATCAAAGTCTGCAATGTCTCCCTCGTAAGCGTTGCATTCCATGCCGAACCAAATAACCTTGTTAGGTACTGCATCTGCAATAGAGGCAGTAACCTGACAGTCGGCGTCAAGAACAAGTATTGTGTCAGGCGACTGCTTGATTGCTTCGATGATGTAGTCTCGGGCAGTAGTCCAGGTTGGATAGCGGTCAACCTGATCACGGTAAAGATTGGTTACTACTAAAACCTGAGGAAGGGTTGCAGGGAGAAGAATCTTCGTTGCTCCTTCATCGCTTTCGATAATAGCCCAGTCACTTTTTCTTTTTCCGCCTAATGTGCTGTCAAGGCAGAGTGTTGTAGCAATACCTTGCTTTAGATTGGTGCTTGTTGGATCGTAGGCGGCAGTTCCAAAGGTGTCAACGATAGCTTGTTGAACCATATGGGTAGTAGTGGTTTTTCCATTTGTACCTGTTATTACCAAGGTATGGTGATCTTGGCTAAGCTCTTTGATGAGGTTAGGACTAACGGATAAGGCAAGTTTTCCAGGAAGAGCACGTGCGGTTCTTCCCATTGCGCGCATAAGAGAATGGCTTGCCTTGCAAACAGCAATAGCTACAGAAGTTTTAATGCTCATAGATGAGTACCTAACTATATTTGTGGTTTATTTCTTGTAAAGGATACCAGATGGAAATGAGGTGGTGAATGTAGACCTAATTTGATTCAAGTTCACCACTGCATTCCTAATTGCGCTGTTGGCTCCACAAGGGCGCTACTGGCTGTGCAATTGCGCTTATGGTTCTGTAAGGAGGCGCTTACAGAGCTAACCTTTACAGATTTTTACTTCACGCTCACAAGAGCTTTAGTAGGAGATCCTTCTCGTACAATAAACCTTCCTGGTGCTTCAACTCTGCAGGTGAGCCCCGCGTCAAGACGTTCGTAATAACGCTGTCGGCTTGAGTCTATGAAGGCTTTAAACACAAGGCCCATACGAGTGCGGAAGAACTCGGGGTGCCACTGAATACCCATAAAGAACAGCCGATCAGGCATTTCGATAGCTTCAACAAGGCCATCAGTTGCATAAGCGCATGCACGAAGATTTGGAGCAATGGTTTTGATGCCCTGATGGTGCATAGAATTGACCGCTAAGTGTCCTGTCTGAAGGATTTTGCCAAGATTGGTATTTTTGTCGATATTCACAAAGTGGCTTGGGCAATCATAGTGATCATGCTGCCAATGTTTGAGACGAGACGCCTCTGAGCTTTGCATAATGCCATATTCCTTGGTGGTTCTTGCCATTTGGAGTCGATCTTCATGACAAGAAGGATGTCCCTGGTTTTCATATACGCAGCCAGGGCACATTGCTTTCTTAACATCTTCAGGAGTAAACTCAGTTACTTCTGTTGAATCGTGAGGCCCATCGGGAATGTAGATTCCTTCAATTGCCCACTTGTTACCGCCAATAGAATGGTGCTCTTCGGCTAAATCTTGGTACAGTGTTCCGCCAAAGTGAACATTAATCATCTGCATGCCGCGACAAACGCCCAATACGGGAATGTCGTAATCGTATGCATAGTTGAGAATGCGATTTTCCATGCGGTCTCTATTTGGAGTTAGCGGTGAAAGCTTTTCGCTTCTTCTTGTTTCTCCATAGCATTCTGGGCTAATGTCGTGACCACCCGTAAAGAGGAAGCCGTCAATTTGAGGAAGTAGATACTCGTATATTTCCAAGTGATCGGTCATTGGAAGAATGAGAGGCATGCCGCCCCATTGTTCAATTGCCAAGCTGTAGTTCTTCTTTAAACGAACAGTGTCTTCTTCGGGTACGTAGGTTGGAACAATGCCAATCAGGGGAATATGTTGGTTTTTGTTTTGGTATGCGCTCGTGAACGAACTAGACATGCTACTCCTTTTTCTCTTTAGTTCGTAAAAAAGTGTAGCAGAAACCCTGTTTCAATCATGTTTTATAGTGGCGCTTATCCCTAATTGAATCTGTAAGAGGTTGTATTCTACAGAATCTCTTTATTGAAATAGCCACGGGTGTCTTTGTCTGACCTGAAAACCGATTCTTTTCGCGTGCCGTCAAGTTTTTCTTTTGCCCAGCAGATAATTTGCTTAACCTCTTCGGCTGATTCTGTAGTGAAATTAAGGCGAAACGCTTCAATGCCTGCAATATGTGGCATTTCGTCAAGAAGATTGAGGGTCTTTCCGTTTAAGACAGTGACATCGCAGTTGTCGTGGAAAAGAAGGGGAAACGAGCCGTAGTTATCCTTAATCTCGAAGCGGTGCTTTCTGCAAAGACTGCACTGACCAAGCGTTTTGAGCGGACAGTATTTAGTTACCAAAAGGGGAGCACGTCCGTACACAATTAATTCCAGCGAAGGCATTCCTTGGTTCTGTTTTTGGTAGCTATCTAAAAGGTGCTTTATCTGCTTTTCGTTGATTTCGTAGGAAAGCGTCACTCGTTGAGCGCCCAGTTTGTGAAGCTGGTAAACGCTTTCGGCATTTACTACATTAAACGAGTAGTCAGTAATAAACGGATTCGTTTGTCTGTAGTGCTCTAGGCCTCCCATGCCACCAACAAGAAGAGTTCCGTCTTTTTTAGGGTAGGTGCAGTTATTGCGCGGAATAATGTTTTCGAAATAGATGGTATTGATGCCTGCTTCCTTGCAAAGGGTGTACTGTTCTTGTGTAGTAACCGTTGCGCTCAAGTAAGGTTTTTTCGTTTCGAAGCACAATGCAGGCCGTGGTGGAGGTGTTTTAGTGGCGCGGCTCTTGCGGTCGAGTTTTTTCTGATAGAGTGCTCCAACAATTTCTTTTCGAGCAGCATTAAGAAGTTTGGCAGGAATAAAGGCTCCGCAATCTTCATAAAGCACTTCATCCAAAAAGAAAACTGTTTCGTTCAAGCGCGAGAATTGCTTTTCAATCAGAGCTTTGTCGGACGGTTTGGTTTTTGCTTCAGACAAGATTTCCTCAGAGGTGTAGCAGTAGTTCTCATCAAGGCCAGAAGCATTAATTACTAAACAAGTGTCAGGATACGCAAAGACTTGAATCGACAGAGGAAACCTGCGGAATTCTTGTGAAAGAGTGCCTTCGAGCTCCTTTTCGAAAGCTTTATCTTTTGTTTTGTAGACTAAATCTCCGCATGAAAGCCTTTCTTTTAGCTTGATATAGCAGCGGTTAGTGGCACTGTTAATAAGTTTTCCTGTTTTGTCGAACATTTTTGTCACGGAAAGATTTACGTCTTCGTTTTTATGACGAATGCGAATGTGATCATTCTGTTTTAATTCGCGCTGTAAGGTGATTTCGTATACGCCTTTTTCGATGCTGGAAATAACGCCAATTTGAAAGCCGTGATGGTTTGGACGTTGAATATTAGTGATGTCCTTTTTATCCTCTCCAAACAGATATCCTTTTGTGAAAGTTCTGTTGAATGTTCGATTGAGTTTTTCTTTATCTTCTGTGGTTAACGCATTATCTAATGCTGCTCGGTAACGAGAAACTACATTAGCAACATATAAAGGCTCTTTCATGCGCCCTTCGATTTTTAGTGAATCAACAATTGAAAGTTGGTCAATGAAATCAATGGTGTTCAAGTCTTTTGTTGATAGGATGTAGCTCGAACCAAGAGAGGTATTTGTTGTGGTGTCTAAAACCTGATAAAGCTTTCGGCAGGATCCAATGCAGCGGCCTCTATTTCCGCTTCGGTTGCCGGTCATTCCTGACATGATGCAGTTTCCAGAGTAAGAAACACACAATGCGCCATGGATAAATGCTTCAAGGGAAATGTCGCAGTTTTCTTTGATTTCCCGATACGTTTCAAGTGATGCTTCTCGCGAAAGAACAATACGTTTTGCACCAAGTTTTTGTGCTAATACAGCTCCGGGCAAATCATCGATTCCCATTTGGGTTGAACAGTGAGCTTCCATATCTTCAAAGTGGTCAACAATATAGGAAAGGATGGCAAGATCTTGAACTATGATTGCATCAACGCCAATACTGTTCAAATACTCAATTTGCTGGTGAGTTTCTTCGAGCTCTTCTTCGAACACAATGGTGTTCATGGTTACATATACTTTAACCCCTCTAAGATGGGCATATTCGACTGCTTCTTTGACGGTGGCGGCATCGAAGTTTGAGGAGTATGCTCGAGCGCCAAATTTTTGCATTCCTAGGTACACTGCATCACAGCCGTTTGCAATTGCGGCTCTTAGAGAATCCATGCTTCCAGCAGGAGCAAGTAATTCGCTCATAATAATCTCCTCAGGTCAAAGTGGTCTCATTGTGCCACAAAGTGTCTTTTTATCCAAAATCTTAGATTTAGATGAGTGAAATGGGAGCCGTGAGCAGCTGAGATGCTTGAGAGTATGGTATAAACTATGATATATGAAAAACCAAGATAGTTGAGCGTTGCTCTAAGGCTCTATTTTTCGTGGGGGGGGGGGTGCTATTGCGTCTTATTTGCATAAAGACGCAACAGAAGTGCTATGTACAGAAGGAAGATCTTAATAGTTGATGATTCGCTATTAAATCGCGAGATTCTTGCTGACATCTTATCTGATACCTATGATGTTGAATTTGCAGGGGATGGAATTGAAGCCCTTCAGATTCTTGATTGTTCTTTTAGCGAATTCTCTCTTGTTCTTCTTGATTTAGTTATGCCAAAAGCCGATGGCTTTGAAGTGCTTGAAGAGATGAACAAAAAGAAGTGGGTAAGCGAATTGCCTGTCATCGTGGTATCTGCAGATTTTTCTTCTGACTCTATTAATAGAGCCTACAATCTTGGTGTTGCTGATTACATTGTGCGTCCCATAAATACATTCATTGTTAAACGACGTGTTCAAAACACGATTCTTTCTTTTGAGAAAGAGCAAAAAATGGCAGCAATCATTGCTGAAGAAATTTTCAATCGCATGAAAAGCAACGAAATTATGGTTTCTATCTTGAGCCAAGTTGTAGAATTTCGTAACCAGGAAAGCGGGCTACATATTGTTCATATTCGTCTTATTACCGAACTTCTTTTGGAAGCTATTAAGAGAAAGACGGATCGTTACGATTTAAACAAAGAACGCTTCTCAAGTATTGTTATGGGTTCCGCTCTTCATGATATTGGGAAAATTGCTATTCCTGATTTCGTACTAAATAAACCAGGAAAGCTTACCGAAGAGGAATTCGAGTTGATAAAAACTCACCCAATTGTAGGAGCAAACCTTGTTAGGCGCGCCGATGTGGATTTGGGTAGCCCTCTTGTTGCTGCGGTATATGAAATTTGTCGCTGGCATCATGAAAGGTGGGACGGTGGCGGTTATCCCGACAAGCTTGAAGGGGATGCTATTCCAATTTCTGCTCAGGTAGTTGCGCTGGCTGATGTTTATGACGCTTTAACGAGTGAGCGTTGCTATAAAGAAGCGCTTAGTCATAATCAGGCAATTCAAATGATTATTGACGGTCAGTGTGGTGCATTTAATCCTCTTTTATTAGAATGCTTACAAGAAGTTGAGGATTCTCTTCCTGATTTGCTTGCTCTTTCTGAAAGCGTTCCTGATGAAGAATTCGTACGTTGGCGCTTTGATAAGGAACTGCTCAAGCATGGTGATTACGAGAACATCAATCTTGTGGAGGAAGCAATTGGGCGCTATAAAAGAAATAATTAATTAGTTTGTTAATGGGGGCAGGGAGATAGTATGACTATAGAGAATTGTTATCAGTTGCTTGGTGGTGATTATAAGAGCACTGCCTCTCGTTTTCCTCGTGAAGGAATGCTTGTTAAATATCTTTCAAAGTTTCTTGAAGATGATTCGTTTGAGAATCTCACTTGCGCTATTGATGCTAAAGATAAAGAAGCAGCATTTAGATGTGCTCATACTATAAAGGGTGTGAGCTTGAATTTAGGATTAGAATCACTTGCTCGTTCTGCAAGCGATTTAACTGAAAAGTTGCGTTCTGAAGAATCCGTAATAGACGAAGAAGCGGAAGCTTTGTTTGGCTGTGTTTGCGAAGAGTACAAAACTACCGTTGATGTTTTGAAAGCATACCTTTCTGAATAATTTTGTTGAGCTATAGCAAATAATTACAGAGAGAAGACTTTTTACGAAGTCTGTGCTCTTTGAGAAAGTTCGATAGCATTAGAAAGACTGTTGAGGGGTAGCGAACATTTTTATGTTCGCTACCCTTTTTGATATTTTGCAAAGATTTGACATTGGTTTTGCTTCTTTGGAGCTGATAGTGGTTATTATCAAGAGGAGAAAAATAGATGGTTGCGGCGCCTTGGGTTATTAGCCCTGCAAAAACAAGGAATGCGCCCGCCGTTTGACTATCGATAAACCTTGTGTGTTGAAGAAGGAATGAAGAAATGGAAAAAGAAAAAGAATTAGTAACCTTAGTAGACGTTGGTTCAAACACGGTTCGTTGCTGTGCTTATCGCGTTAATGCTAAAACGGGAAATACGGTTAAGGTGCTTGATGCTCGTGATGCAGTGGGCTTGGCGGCTTATGTTTCAAATGAGGGTGTTATGAGCAAGGAAGGTGCGGTTGCCTGCAAAAAGGCTGTTTCAAAAATGGTTCGCATGGCAGACTTGCTCAATAGTGATAGAACTTACGTTTTTGCAACGGCTGCAATACGTAATTGCGTTAATTCGAAAGAGATTGTCTCGTGGGTAAGTAGCCAGTGCAATTGTCCTATTCAGGTATTGTCTGGCGAAGAGGAAGCGCAGCTCTCCATGTTGGGCGCTTCGCTTTCTACTGGTATTCGCTCGGGACTGTTCTTTGACTTGGGAGGCGGCTCTACGGAACTTTCTGCAATGGAAGGCGGAAAGCTTATTGCGAGCGACTCTATTCCGGTAGGCTCTCTTTCTAGTTGGGTACGTGATTCTTCTGGTCCGTGGCCAAGCAGCCAGGAAATAGATGCTATTGGTGCAGGTTTTACCGAGCTTATCAAAACTGCAAAGATTAATGTCAAAGGATACTCTACCTTATGCGGAGTTGGTGGCAGTGTTCGCCTTGTTTTGAAAGTTGCAAAACAGATGGGTCTCTGCGAAGAGAAAAGCCGTGTTTTAAGTCTTTCAATGCTTGACCGTATTATCGATGCAGGAAAGAGCAATTCTGATGAATTGATGCGTTTAGTTATTCAGATTAAGCCAGAACGTATTCATACTTTCTTGCCAGGATGTGCAATTGTTCGAGCAATCTTTAAGGAAGCAGGCGTTACGGAAATGGTTGTTTCCAAAGCAGGCCTTCGAGAAGGATTTTTAGTATCTCGCGTATGCACAGATTTGGCATCAGGATTTGACTTTGTATAATTATTGCCATGCTGTTTATGCGTAATGGTAGTTATAAAGATTGAGCTGCTAAGTTTTCTATGATTTATTACGTTGAAGATGATACAAATATTCGCGAATTAGCTCTGTATGCTCTTGCCGCACAGGGCTTGGAGGCGCGCGGTTTTCCTGAGGGAGAATCATTTCGTAGCGCATGTGAAGAACAGCTTCCGGAGCTTGTGCTACTAGATGTGATGCTTCCTGGTGAAGACGGGTTCTCTCTTTTATCGTGGATTAGGAACGATTCTCGTCTGTGCAAAGTGCCGGTAATGATGCTCACGGCAAAGGGTACTGAATATGAAAAAGTAATGGGTCTTGACGCGGGCGCTGATGATTATCTTGCTAAACCGTTTGGCATGATGGAGCTTGCGAGCAGATGTCGTGCTCTTTTAAGAAGAGCAGGAACGCAAGCAGGCACTCAGTCCGAAAAAGAACAAGCGCTTACGTGCGGCCTTATATCTTTGCAACCAAAAGGCCATCATGTTTTTGTGGGAGATTCGGAAGTTGAACTTACCGTGAAAGAGTTTGACCTGCTCAAAAAACTGATGAAAAGCCCTGATCAAGTCTTTTCGCGTTCTCAATTGTTAGAGGACGTGTGGGGCATTACTTTTGCAGGGGAAACAAGAACAGTTGATACTCATATTCAAACACTTCGCAGGAAGCTTAATGAAGCTTCCCCTGGTGTCGGTTCAGTTATTGAGACTGTGCGTGGTGTTGGTTATCGTATTTCTCGAAAAGCCTAAGGATTTCTTGTGGGAAAATTGTTCCACCATAAAAAGAGACTCTCTCAATCACTCTTTGTCGCAATTTTTGGTCTGTCGCTTTTCGCTTGTTTAATTACGGCCTTTTCCTTGGTGGGCGTTAGTTGGATTGCGTACGAAACCGATGCTGAAGCGCGATTGGTGTCCCAAACTGAGGTAAGCGCAAATGCTCTTTTCGGTAAAACTGAAAAGGCTATGGTCGAAAAAGTGTCTACGTTTGAGCTTGCCGATATCAGAGTTACGCTCATTGATCAAGACGGAACGGTTCTCTACGACAGCGTAGCTGATGCCTCCACTCTTGGAACTCATGCTGATAGAGAAGAAGTGGTTTCAGCAAAAAATGAAAAGAGTGCGGTAGTGTTACGTAAATCGGAAACAACAGGGACGGACACTCTTTACGCTGCAACGTTGGTTGATGAGCGTGGCTATGTATTGAGATTATCCGAAACGCGAACGTCTTTACCGTTTTACTTGGGTAATCTTATGGTTCCTTTAGGGCTTATCGTGGTTTTAGTTATTGCTTTCTCGTTTTTGTTGGCAAAATTAACCACACGAAAAGTGCTGGCACCACTTCTTTCTATCAACTTAGAAAAACCTCTTCAAAGCGAAACGTATGTGGAGGCAGAGCCTCTTCTTAACCGTATTTCCGCCCAGCACTGTCAGCTTATCGAGCAGAATGAGCAGCTTGAGCAGGCAGTGAACGCAAGACGTGAATTTACGGGCAATGTAAGCCACGAGATGAAATCTCCCCTTCAGGTTATCAGCGGATATGCAGAAATAATTGAAAGCGGCGTCTCAAGTCCAGAGGAAACAAGAAAGTTTGCAGGACTGATAAAAAGCGAATCTCAAGTAATGAGGCATTTGATAGATGATGTTTTGATGCTTTCCCGTTTGGATGAAGGGGCTCAAAGGGATTTTGCTTTCTTCGATTTATCGGAGGTATGTAAGTGTGTAATAGAGCGCCTGAGTCAGTCTGCCCAAGATAGAGAAGTATCCCTGGTTTTTTCTTATTCTGGCGAAGGGTCACCCAATTCCTCCTGCCTTGTTTTTGGTTCAAGAACTCTTGCAGAGCAGATTGCGTACAATTTAATTGATAACGCAATTCGCTATGGAAGCTATGCAGGGCAAGTCCTTATTGAGCTTATCGCCACTTCTCGCACTATTACCCTTGAAGTATCTGATGATGGCCCGGGAATCGATTCAGTGCATCGTAACCGTATTTTTGAACGTTTCTATAGAGTAGATCCTTCTCGTTCTCGAGAAACAGGAGGTACGGGTTTAGGTCTTGCTATTGCAAAACATGCAGCAGAAACCATGGATGGATCTATTAGGGTGGAAGATTCTTCATTAGGGGGCGCAAAATTTGTAGTCACCTTTCCTCGAAAAGAAGAGAACTAAGCAAAGCACCTGCGTTATCGAGCCTAATACCGAACTATAGGTATTGAAAATAGTTTTCCTCAAACTGACCTCATTAGTTTTGGAGTATAAAAGTACCAGTAACTTTTTTAAGGAGGAAATTATGGGTAGACTCGCAGGAAAGATTGCTATCGTTACCGGTTCTACGAGCGGAATTGGTATTGGTATCGCTAAGGAATACGCTGCTGAGGGAGCTACGGTAGTAATTTGTGGCCGCCGCCAGGAAAAGGGTCAGGGCGTAGTTGACGAAATTATTGCTGAGGGTGGCAAAGCAAGCTACCACTTCATGGATATTACTCAGCCAGAGAGCATCGAAGCTCTTATTGCTGACACCGTGAAGGAATACGGCAAGCTTGATATTTTGGTAAACAACGCTGCTAATGTTGCTTTGAAAGACGGCCGTGTTGATGAGCTTACCTTGGAAATGTGGGATGCTATTCTCCAGAGTGACTTGCGTGGTACTTTCTATGCTACCAAGTGCGCATTGCCATATCTTAAGGAGAATGGTGGCGGATCCATTGTAAACATTGGCTCTATGGCTTCTTGCGCAGGCGATTTGGGCTCTACTGCATATGCATGTGCTAAGGCAGGCGTTGACATCTTTACCCAGTATGTTGCTCTCCAGTATGGTAAAGACAATATTCGCTGCAACTGCATCCGTCCAGGCTTGATTGTTACCCCTGATAATGAGGCTAAGGTTCCAGATATGCTCAAGGAAATCTTCTTGGGTAGCATTATGGTCAACCGTTATGGTGCACCTGCAGACATTGCTCATGCAGCAGTATTCTTCGGTGCTGATGAAAGCGAATACGTAACTGGCCAGATCATTAATGTTGATGGTGGCATGAATTCTCACGCACCAACAGTTGCTCAGTTCCGTCAGATGAACTCTCGTACTTGGTAATATCCGAGGAACCAAATAACTTGAGTGAAACGAAGCTGGCAGGTTAAACCTGCCAGCTTTTTTGTTGTGCTCTTCTGGCATACCGTTTCGAGACAGTGGTGAAACTAGCCAATTTTTCGCAAAGTTATGCTGAGCGTATTGAGATAGTGTAGAGCTCCTGCATCAATGGAAGCTCTATCGGATTGTGCGTATTCGTTTTCGCAAACAAGCCAGTCTTCCCATGCTTCTTGCGTGCAGGCCATCTCTTTCATCTCGAGAATTTCGACAGCTTCGGTTTTGCTGATAATCTCTTTCCACCAGGTCAAATCGTGCATGTAGTCTAATTGTTCAGGCGTCCATGATTTGAGAAGACATTCAGGAATGTCATTATGAAAGTCTTTTTTTGCACCAGGAAAAGCAAGGTGAAGAGTTCCTCCGTTTTTTACATAAGGAAGGAGCTTTTCGGACAAGTAATGAGGATCTCTTCCGAAGTAGTTGTATGAATCGATGTTTACTATTGCGTCAAAGAATTCATGCGGAAAAGGAAGCCCCTGGCTTGCATCTGCTTTAATTGGGTGAATTAACTCTTGGTCAACCTGCATTTCTTGGAAAAAGCGCATGTTTTCCTCAGGATCGCTCCATAAGTCAACTGCATAGGTGTTAAATCCGAATTCCCGAGAAAGCAATACGCTCGTTATTCCTGTTCCGCTTCCTAAATCGCAGATTGTAGCGCCTTGCGGAAGGGAAGTATCTTCAAGAAGTTCTTCGCAAATCTTTAAAGGGTTAGGCCCCATAATTTTTGAGCGAACAACGTCTGTTGAAAAGGTTTGGGTTTTTGGAAAATGAGTATATGTCATGATGAAGTCTTTCTGTAAAGAGTTGAATACTATTGAGAAAATGACAACACCTAACTAAGGCAGGCAACTACCTTTCAAGCCTTTTATTTCGTTAAGTGCTCTTTACAGAACAATGACCAAAAAGACATCCCCTTGGATGAAAAACAAGAGTGCGGCCTATCCGTACTCGCTTTTCTTACTGTAGCACGAAAGAGGTAGGTTCTCAAAGGTTTTGTGAAGTAAGAATTTGTAGTGCATACTTATATTTGATTTGCCATTTTTCAAGTTTGTCTTGCGGTATTTCGCTGCATCCTGAAAACCTGGTGGCGTCTAAATTATGGGCAAGATCAGCCTGTTTTACTATTTTGGCTAAAGGGTTGTGTTTAAGTGCCTGGATATACTCAAAGTAGTCCTGGTCTTTTTTGCGTGTAAGAAGGCGAAGCGCATCAATAATTTCGCAAGGAAACTCTTGAGCTAAATCCTCAAAAGTGATTGAGGTGTCTTCAACCACATCATGAAGAAGTGCTATGCAGGTAGTAATTTCATCAGGCATCTGTTCTGCAAGATGAAAAGGATGAAAAATATAAGGTTGTCCGCAAGCATCAACTTGGCCATCGTGCGCGTTGTAGGCAATGCGAAGTGCCTTGTTGGTCAATTCGGTGTAAATCATGATTTGAGCCCTGTCTTTTTCCTGCTCTTTCCCTGAGAGTATAATTAACGAAAAAACAAATCGCTAGTTTGTAAATGCAAGGAGGCCTTTGTTATGCGCGTGGACTATTTAGAATCAGAAATTGCGGGCCTTATTCCTTATCCTGATGATGCCGACAATAAATACTCACGCGGTGTGGTTCACGTAGTTGGAGGCAGTGAACGATACCCGGGAGCAGCGGTTCTTGCAGCAGGTGCTTCTCAAAGAATGGGGGCAGGGTATACCCAGGTTTGGTGCCACGAAAATTCAATTCACGATGTGCGGGCAGGTCATCCTTCATTGGTAGTTGGTAATTGGGATAAAGACGAGCTGGGAGAAAAGCTTCTCTCTTCTCGAAATAAGCCCATTGCAGTGCTTATTGGCCCCGGAATGGGCGCAAATGCAGAACAAGAAAAAGCTCTTTTAGAGGTAGTGCTAGCGTGCGAAGTTCCAACCGTAATTGATGGAGGAGCAATAGGGCATTTGGCGGATTTTTATATGCATAAAGCATTTTGTGGTGAGCCTCTTTTAGGTGAAGGCTTTTTGCAGGAAAGAGCGAAGCGGGACATTCCTTTAATTATTACGCCCCATTTAGGGGAAGCAGCACGGTTATGCAAGGCTGCTGGTATTGAGGCGCAGGCGCAAGAAGATCAAGCAAAAAAGCTTGCAAAGGCATATGGAGCTACGGTTGTGCTGAAGGGTCCTGATACGGTAATTGCTAATGAATCTCAATGGTATTGCATGACACAGGGCACAGCAGCTCTTGCGAAAGCGGGCACGGGAGACGTATTAGCAGGGATGATTGCCGCACTTTTATCCCAGGAGCTTACTGCCTTCGATTCTTCGTGTTTAGGAAGCGTCCTTCATGCGAAAGCGGGTAATCTTGCGGCTCGTGAACTTACTGAGATATGTGTGACCCCCGAGGATGTTATCTCCTTCATCCCTGCCGCCATTGCTCACGTTAGTTAGTTCTCCTTTTTTGAACAGAGCGCTTCTTCCCACAGTGCTTCTTTGAAGCCTGGTAACAGAGGGGTGCCGTCAATGATAAGGAGAGGACGTTTTACGAGCATACCGTTGCTTGCCAAGAGCTGGTAAGCTTCTTCGTCAGACATTCCTGCATCAAGTTGTTTTTTAACTTCAAGCTCGCGGTAGAGCATTCCTGAAGTATTGAAAAACCTGCGAAGAGGAAGCCCTGATGCCTGGTGCCATTCCTTTAACTCTTCGGCAGTTGGATTGTCTTCTACTATGTGTCTATTGGTATAAGAGATATTGTGGCTATCGAGCCAAGCTCGTGCTTTTTTGCAGGTAGAGCATTTTGGGTATTCTAAAAAAAGTACCTTCATATGAATCCTTTCTGAAACAGAGTGGATGAACAGACAATACCATATCCAACTCTTCAATTTTGCAAAGACTTTACATCCTTTTTTCGGCAGTTTGACACGTGCCGAACACAATCAGAAGGAATATAAATTGAAGGGAGAAATAAGTGGATATCGCTATTGCGAGTGTATTTGGAGCTATTGCATCAGACCCAATTCTTGGTTTGATTATTCTGCTTTGTTTGGGTGCTACTATTGTTAACGGTGCCACCGATGCTCCTAATGCAATTGCCACAATTGTTGGAACGCGCGCAATGCGCCCTATGCCCGCTATCATAATGGCTTCTGTGTGCAATTTTATTGGCATGCTCATCATCACTGCGGTAAGCACTGCAGTTGCAAGCACAATTTTTGGTATGGTTGATTTTGGAGGAGATAATCATGCTGCTTTGGTTGCGCTTGCGGCAGCAATGGTGGCCATTATTGTTTGGGGTGTAGCTGCTTGGGCTTTTGGTATTCCAACAAGCCAGAGCCATTCTCTTATTGCCGGCATCACGGGAGCGGCAATTGCTCTTCAGGGTGGCCTTGGAGGCGTAAACTTTGATCAGTGGATAAAGGTAATCTACGGCTTGCTTATCAGTACTTGTTTAGGTTTTGGCACTGGCTGGCTCTTTACGCGCTTAATTAAGGTAGCTTGCAAGGATATTCAACGGAGAAAAGCTGAAAGATTCTTTAAGGACGCACAGATTGTTGCGGGTGCTGGTGTTGCGATTCTCCACGGCGCTCAAGATGGTCAAAAGTTTCTCAGCTTAACTATGCTTGGCATAATGTTGGGTGTGTATGGCTCTTCAGATATGAGCGGATTTCCTTTATGGTTGGTAATTCTTGTGAGCTTAACAATGAGCTTGGGGACCGTGTTAGGCGGCCGAAAAATTATCAAAAGTGTAGGCATGAATATGGTGAAAATGGAGCATCATCAGGGTTTTGCTGCTTGTCTTTCTGCCTGTTTCTGCATTGGTTTGGCAACATTTACTGGTATGCCGGTGTCAACTACCCATACAAAAACTACCGCTATTATGGGCGTTGGTGCCGAAAAGCGCATTCGTGCGGTTAAATGGGACCTTGCAGGAAGAATGGTTTTAACTTGGGTACTTACCTTCCCTGGATGCGGTCTGTTGGCTTATGTCTTTACGTACTTCTTCTTGCTAATCATTTAGTGATAGATTCTTCGCCTTCTTTGCGGAGGGTTGCACAATTAGCGTTCGATAAAAGAAGTTATTCTGGTGAGCTTGATTCTGCAATCGCGAAAGAGAGCTCTGCGATTGAGAGAGCTCGATATTGCAATCGCATGACTCTGGTACGGTCATATAAAAATACCGCTAAAACAAAAAATCAGTAAAAGGAAAGATTGTTATCTATATCAACAAGAGAGGGCTATTAATGCGTAACGAACGTGGGTTTAACTATTTTGAGGCGTATGTAAAGCAGATTGAGTTTGCTTTTGAACTGGCGTGCAATTTGGAGAACGCAGTAAGTGTAGGGGATTTTGGTACTAAAGATTTAATGGATGCGCTTCATACTATCGAAAATGACGCAGATGCAGTAACTCATAAGATTCAGCATCATCTGCTTTTAGATTTCTCTGTTCCATTTGAGCGAAATAGCATGGTTTCCTTGGCAAATGCCCTTGATGATGTAAGTGACGCAGTAGAGAATATTGCAATTAAGGCATATTACTATCATTGCAGCTATCTTGAAGAAGTGGGCTGCAAAATGATTTCGATGGTAGTGAAGAGCATTCAAGCTTTGAAAGAAGCACTAGATTTGCTTCCTTCTCACTCAAGGCAACATGAGCAGATTAGGTTTTACTTAATTCAAGCTCAGGATATTGAGAGCAAGTGTGACCAGCTGTATATCAAAGGAGTTCATGAGCTGTATGGTAGAACCGATCTTTCTCCAGAACAGCGCTACATTGCTCACTCGCTTTTAAGTGCAGTTGAATGTGCTTCTGATGCAGTTGAAAAAGCAGCAGAGCAGATAGAACTTATTGTGGTTGAAAGTGTCTAATGTCTCTGTTTTGTTATAGCGTCCACTATAAAACTATATTTCAATAGGGTTATAAAGGGAGGCCGCTATGAAAGCGTACTCTATTGTTGAGAGGCTTGCGCACTATGCCTCTTGGGGTATTTGTGTGTTTCTTTTAGCAGGTATTCTTCTATCTTTTTCCTAAAAAAACAGATGCTAGCTTTAATAGGTAGAGCTAGCATCTGACAGTAAATCCAAGCATATACTATTAGCGAATGTGACCCAAGAAGTCTTTGGTACGATTTGACTGAGGGTTATCGAAAACTTCCTCAGGTGTGCCTTCTTCCTCAACAACGCCATCAGCCATAAAGATTACGCGGTCTGCAACATCCCGTGCAAATCCCATTTCGTGGGTAACCACAATCATAGTCATGCCGTCTTTTGCTAAGTTGCGCATAACGTCAAGAACATCACGAACCAACTCTGGGTCAAGTGCAGAAGTTGCTTCGTCGAAGAGCATAACATGCGGATCCATTGCGAGAGCACGCGCAATAGCAACGCGTTGTTGTTGACCGCCGGAGAGCTGGCTTGGGTAAAAATCAGCACGCTCTTCCATACCAACTTTTCGAAGCTGTTCCATAGCAATGCGCTCTGCTTCTTCGGCAGAACGTTTTAAAACCTTCTGTTGGGCGAGCATGATGTTTTTCTTAGCAGTGAGATGCTGGAACAAGTTGAATTGCTGAAACACCATTCCTACATGTTCACGCAATTTATTGATATTGGTTTTGGGCCCGGTAATCTCTTCGCCTTCAATATAGATATGGCCGCTTGTAGGCTTCTCAAGCAAGTTGATACAGCGGAGCATGGTTGATTTGCCAGAACCAGAAGGACCAAGAACTACTACTACTTCGCCTTTTTGAACCTCAATATTTACATCGCGCAAAACCTTTGTATCGCCAAATGATTTTTCAAGATGTTGAATGCTTACCATTGCATTACTCATTGTTTGTCTCCTTGTTAGGCTTTTTTGAGGAGTCCATTGGTTTTTGTCCTCCCTGTCCTCCCTCGGGAGTGGTCATTGTCTCGTGTTCCTGGGTTGGAGTAGCAATATATCCCGCAGCAACTTCTGCATCAACAGCAGCTACGGTAGCAACCGTGCCTGTCTCGTGACGCTTGAAGAGCTTTTTTGTTTTACGTGCTGGCTGTTCGTTGCTCTTGTTCATGTCAAGCTTGCGCTCCATAACACCAACGAGGTTTGCCATAGGAATAGTAATAATCAAGTAGAAGATTGCTGCAACAATGTATGGTGTGATTGATCCTGTTGAAGCAACAATGGACTTTGCGTACATAACAATTTCCATTACACCTACTGCTGCCAACATGGAAGTATCTTTGTAGAGCAGGATGAATTCGTTGGTCATGGTAGGAATAACACGACGAACCATTTGAGGAATGATAATGCTGAAGGTGGTTTGAAGCTTAGTCATACCTAAAGAGCGAGCAGCCTCAGACTGACCCTTAGGAATAGACTGGATACCTGCACGGAAGATTTCGCACTGGTAAGCAGCTGAATTTAAGACTAATACCGCAACACCTAATGGGAAGTTTGGAATATTGATGCCTGCTAAAGGTAAACCAAAGAAGGCAATATAGATTTGCAAGAAGAGTGGTGTACCACGAATAACGTTTACGTAAATGTTTGCTAAACCACGTAGGAAGCGATTTTCAGACAAACGCATAAATGCCAGGATTAAACCAAAAGGAATTGCGGCAGGAAATGCGCAAATAATGATTGCTAAGGCCATAAGGAAGCCTTGGAATACTACCGGCAAGCTGGTAACGAGCAACGCTGGATCTAAAAATAGGTGAAGGAATTTCACTTCGTTCCATGCTTTAACCCAATCTTGGTTATTAAGCCATGTTGCAAGCTGGTCGGTAATGGAAACTCCCACAACCGAAATAGCAGGAATGGTACCGAGCGAAAGGGTTTCTCCCTTTTCATTAGCATAGGTGCCCGTAAGTGTGTAGCTTCCTCCTTCAGCAGGGAAATAAACGCCATAAATTTCAATGCGGAAGTAAGCTCCCGGCTCGGAAGGTTGGGAGAGGGTAGCTACTAAGTTTTGTCCCTCTTTAGCGAAGTCAACTTCTGGATTGCTTCGAGTCATTAAGTCTGGACCCGTCAATACGGTTAGACGAGTATTTTTCAAGGCGAAATCAACGCCCTCAGGAATGGTTATCTTGATGCTTTTAACTTGCTCGTTGGAAGCAGCTTGTCCTTCCCAGGTGATGCGCGTTTCAGTGGCGCCTAATACATCTGAGCCAGTATCCGCGTTTGGGCGAGCAGTGCATTTAGCGGTATCGAGAGCGTAAGCTTGCTGAGGAGCAAACGCTATGAGAGCGGTAAGCGCTACTAAAAATGCCATGATGCAAAGTAGTACTTTTGAACCATAGTGAGAGGTAGATTTTAATTGCATTAGTATCTGTTCCATTCGTAAGAATTTAATCACGAGAAATGTGGTTTAAATCATAAGAGAAAAAGTGCAAGAGTAAAAGAGCAGAACCCCCTCTGCTTTCGCAAAGAGGGTTCTTTTTTTGTTGCGAGACTTTAATAACTACCAGTTATCGCAAAAAATGGGGGTTAGTCAGCGAATAAGACTACATCCATTCCTTCATCAATTTTTCGATAGTTCCGTCGTCCTTGAGCTCTTTGAGAGCCTTGTTTACTGCTTCAAGCAAAGCTGCGTTGTCTTTGTTGATAGCTGCTGCATACTCTTCACCAGTTGCAACAGACTTAACAACGGTTGCATCAGTGTAAGAAGAGAGCATGCTCTCAACTACTGCTGCGTTGGTCAATGCTGCGTTGGCCTGACCAGCGTTCAAAGCAGCAAAGCAGTCATTGGAGTTGCCGTATGCTTTGATGGTAGCGTTAGGGTAGTTTTCCTGTGCGTATGCTTCACCGGTGGTGCCAGACTGTACTGCAATTACTACGCCAGCTTTATTGAGTTCAGCGTCGCAGTTGTCAGAAGTAATAGAAGAGCTCTTCAATACTGCGCATGAGAGATCGTCTACATAGTAGGAATCGGTGAAGTTAATCTGCTCAGCACGTTCTGGAGTTACCGAGAATCCAGAAATGCCCATGTCGTACTTACCACCAGCGCTTACTGCGGTGATAATGCCATCGAACTGCATGGTCTCAACCTTCAATTCGAGGCCCATCTTTTCTGCTACTGCTTTAGCAAGAGCAATTTCGAAGCCTTCTGCCTCACCAGAATCGTTAAGATTTTCAAATGGTGGGTAGTCAGGAGAGGTAACGATGGTCAATTTGCCTTCATTTACCAAACCCAGATCATTGCTGGAGCTTTTGGAAGAGGAAGAGCAACCTGCCAAGGTACCCAAGGATAAAGCCAACACTGCAGCTAGGGCAAGTGTCATAAGGGTTTTTTTCATTGGTTAACCTTTCACTCATTTGCACACCAGGCTTGAGCCTGACGTGAAACATTATGCCTTATTTTTCAGGCAGTGATAGGTTTATTTGTATCAAAAGGCTCAAGAATTAACCTATTTGATTCATTCCTTATTCATTTGCTGAGTCAATTGTTTCATCGCCATATCTATTCCGGGAGTTGTTTCTCCGTTTTCCCATCGGGAAATAGCCTGGCGCGTTACATAGAGCTTCTAGCGGGAGAGCTTTCTCACTTCTTTTGAAAGCGCAATGCTCGCTCCAATCAGAAGAATGAAAATACCGTCTGCGCTGAAGAAGAGTGGTGTGCCAATTATTTCGGCAATAACACCACCAACTGCTGTTCCTAGCGGAATAGCTAAGCCAGTCATAGCGGTAAAAAGTCCCATAACGCGCCCAAGTTTTTCCTCGGGAATGTTTTTCTGTAAAAGCGTCATCAAAGGAGCGTTAAACCACGCACAAGCAATTGCGAGCACACCAATAGCAAAGACAAACAGAGGGAAATTATCTTTTGGTATGAAGCCGGCTATAAATGCGCAAGCGCCAACAATAATTGAAGCACCAATAATAATGTGAGCTAATCGTGTTTTTGGATTTACTACCATGAGTGCTACGGCACCAACAAGCATTCCTGCTCCCATGATTGCAGCAAGCAGTGATGCGGCAAATCCGTCTCCACCAAATTGACTGTTGACCATCAATGGTAGGAGAGAATCAAGGGGACCATAGGCAAACATTCCCAACGATACTCCTATGGTAAGAACTAAAAGGCCTTTCTGTTCGGCTAGAGCAAAAATGCCTTCTTTCAAACTTTTTACAACGCCAGTTTGTTCTTCAGTGGTGAGTTTTGGCAACTTTGCTAGGAGCATGGTGAGCACGGCGCAAAGCGATCCAAAACCTCCTAACACAATGGATGCTTGGAGTCCGAATGCGGTATAGAGCAGAATCCCAAGAGCGGGAGCAGCAATCATTGAGATGCTTCCTAAAAGCGTATCTAAGCTGTTGATTCTTATTAAATGTCGTTCAGGAACAAGAAATGGCATGGTTGCATTAAACGCTGGCCCGCGAAAAGCCGAAGCAAAGCCCCAGGATGCACAGAAAAGCATTATTGATTCAACGCTTGGTCCTAGCAGAGCAATCCAGACAGCAATGCCAATTCCCGTCAAGGCAAGAACGGTGTCACAAATAATAATGATTGCTTTTCGGTTGTATTTATCAGCAATGACGCCTCCGAAAGGGGAGAGGAGTCCCATTGGAAGAAATGCGAGTACGTATAAAGCGGCAATATATAAAGGGGATCCTGTAGATTCAGTAACATACCAAATGCCTGCAAAGCTTGCCGCACTACCTGCAATGGCAGACAAGGCGTTGCCGCCCCAAATTAGGACAATGCGTGAAAGCCAGTTATCGGGTAGTTTGTGTCCGCCCGTTGTGTAGTTAGCTTTGGTGTTTTGCGAATTATTGGTCATATATGAAAATCCTTACTGTTGAAATCTTCAATGCTTCATTCTAGCTATAGTTAAAAAAATACGATCGAAATAAGAATTATTTTGAAACGAAGAGCCCGAACAAGCCTAACAAATGAGACAATGCGTTTAATGTGTTGTTTTGGTTTTTTGGAGGCCATTATGAACTTAGTACGTACAAAAAAAATGCTCCTAGTGCTAACTTGCTGCCTTGCCATATGTTTAGCGGTAGTACTTACTGGATGCGGTGGTAGCAGCAAATCATCTGAGCCAGTTAAATCAACAAATGGTTATGTTTCAGTTACTGAATACAACGAAAACGGCTTGAAGACCTTTATTGACACAAAGACAGAAATGGTTACTTTTGCTAAGCCTCATCCTTCCAATAACGATCAGCCTTCCTCTGATAAGATGATCTGCTTTGTTACGGTAGATAAATCAGGAGATATTTGGTTTATTGACGAACCAGAAGGTATTACAATCTTTACCGCTGGCCAGCCATACACGAAAGATATGCTCAGTGCTGATTTAACAGCTTATCAGGCTAAGTATCCAAACATTCTTGAGGACCTCGAAGAAGTAACTATTGGTGAGTATACCTACTATGCTTCTCACATGACCGTTAATGGCGAAGACGGAATTCAGTACGTTTCGGTAGTAGATGATAAGCCTGTTGCTATTACTATTGTTGGTGCTGACCTCCTTAATGATGAGGGAGTAAAGAAGTGCATCGAAAGTGTAAAGTGGAACTTTAGCTAGAAAGCATTTAACCCGTTAATCTTTTGAGCTAGCTCGCCTCAGAGCTAGCTCTTTTTTTGGCATAAGCCTAGTTACATGAAGTGGTTATTTGCAAAATCGATGGCCAGGCGCCAAAAAGTCAATGGGTACAAAAGCCTAGTAAACAACTATGATTAATGGTGAAAACGACTTCTGTTGAAAGGAACCATTATGACGGTAAAGGCGCTAAATCGTATTGACGAACTTATTGGAAACACTCCGCTTATCAAGCTCAATGTTTCCGACAAGGCAAATGTCTATGGCAAGCTTGAGTACACTAATCCTGGCGGCTCGGTAAAAGATCGCATTGCAAAGGCAATCATCGACGACGGCATTGCAACGGGCAAGATTAATAAGGACACCGTTATTATTGAGTCTACTTCTGGCAATACTGGTATTGGCTTGGCTCTCATTGGTGCAGCGTATGGCCTAAAAACTATCATCTTCTTGCCGGCGGGTATGTCTGTTGAACGCCGCAAGCTTATTCAGGCTTATGGCGCTGAGCTTCGTATTGTTGATGGTGGCGTGCCTCTTGCAAATGAAGAAGCGGCTAAACTTTTGGCTGAAACACCTAACAGCTTTGCTCCAAGTCAGTTTGCAAATCCTGTTAATGCTCGCATTCATTACGAAACCACCGGTCCTGAAATCTGGAGAGATACCGAAGGCGAGATTGCTGCATTTGTTGCGGGCGTTGGTACAGGAGGAACTTTGTCCGGCGCCGGAAAGTACTTGAAGGAGCAGGATGCGAATTTGAAGGCTTATGCGGTAGAACCTGAGGAGTCACGCGTTTTGGAAGGTGGGCCAAACGGTGCTCATAAGATTCAGGGAATCATGCCGGGCTTTATTCCTGAGATTCTCGACCAGGATATTTACGATGATATTATTCACGTATCCACCGAGGAAGCTTTTGAGTACCAGAAGAAGCTCGGTCATGAACAAGGCATCTTCGTAGGTATTTCTGCTGGTGCAGCCGCAGTAGCAGGTGCTAAGTTGGCTGAACTCCCCGAGTTTGCCGGGAAGAATATTGTTGTTATTCTTCCCGACACTGGCGAACGCTATCTATCTATGCTTGGATAGTAGTAAGGATGCCGCTATTCTTGTCATCGTGATAAAGCTAGCGAGCATGCTTCTGGAGCCTCCGTCCTATAGAGGTAAGGCGCCGTAACTCTAGCGTTCCATACCGCACGGAAAAACATTCTCGCTGGCTTGTTTTTCTTGGGTAACAGCGGCATAAAAGCGATATCCGCCAGAGAAGTTGTAGCAATCGTAACCTTTTTGGCTTAAGATTCGGCAAGCAATGTAGCTGCGCAGGCCACTTTGACAGATTACATAAACCGGCTTCGCAAGTTCGATTTCGCTCAAACGCTCACGCAAATCATCCACGGGGATATTGACAAAGCCGTTAATGTGGCCACGTTCGTATTCTGCAGCGGTGCGCGTATCTAATAAAGTAACGCTGCCATCTCGTGGCAAGAGAGGCTCCTGATCCCAATGCCATTGTTTAACTAAGCCAGCATGCAGGTTTTCGATCATGAATCCGGCCATATTGACGGGGTCCTTAGCGGAAGAGTAGGGAGGAGCGTAGGCTAGATCAAGATCCTTCAGTTTGTCTGCAGGAATGCCTGCTTGGATAGCAGTTGCCAATACATCAAGGCGCTTGTCTACGCCATCGGCACCAATAATTTGGGCACCTAGTAGGCGAAGAGTTTCTTTTTCGAAGACTACTTTCATGGTCATTGGCTTAGCGCCTGGATAGTATCCTGCATGGGAGCTAGGCGACAGAACGACACGGTCATAGTTAATTCTTGCCGCTTTTGCTGCCTTCTCTGTCATGCCGGTGCTGGCCACCGTAAGATCGAAAATCTTAATAACGGAAGAACCTAATGATCCACGATAGTGGCTTTCTTGTCCGCAGATAGTATCGGCAGCAATGCGACCCTGCTTATTCGCGGGACCCGCAAGGGAAATCACGGCATCTTCGCCAGTAACTTGATGCTTGACTTGCACTGCGTCACCCACTGCATACACGTCAGGGATGGAAGTCTCCATGCGGTCATTCACCACAATGCTTTCCTTGATGCCTAATTTAAGTCCAGCGTTTTTCGCTAAAGCGGTGTCTGGAGTAACTCCAATAGCGAGCAGAACTAAATCGGCTGGAATTTCGCTCTCGTTTTTAAGTTCGGTGATTATTTGGTCGTTTTCTTCTCGGAAGCCTATTACGCTGCTACCGAGCTTAAGTGTAATATCCTTGCGGCGCATTTCCGCATGGACAAGGGTGGCCATATCGTAGTCTAGAGTGTTCATCAGCTGACAAGGACGCTGAACAATGGTAACGCTTATGCCTAATTCGCGAAGGTTTTCCGCCACTTCAATGCCAATATAGCCGCCGCCTACCAAAACCGCACTTTGGGGTTTATGCTCCTGTACATAGTCATGGATGCGCAAAGTGTCCTCCACGGTGCGCAAGCTGAATATTTTGTTGGAATTAATGCCTGGCAGTGGGGGCCGAGTGGGCTTTGCTCCAGGGGACAAGATTAGCTTGTCGTACGTTTCAACGAAGTCTTCACCTGTTGTTAGATTGCGAACCGACACGGTATGGTTTTCTGGTTTAATCGCAGTGACTTCGTGATTGACTTTAACCTGGATATGAAAGCGCTTCCAGAAGCTTTCTGGTGTTTGCAGAGTAAGTGCTGACTGCTCGGTAATGATACCGCCAATGTAGTACGGCAGGCCGCAGTTAGCATAGGATACAAATCCTGATTTTTCGAAGATGATGATTTCTGCTTGCTCATCAAGACGGCGAAGACGAGCTGCTGCAGATGCGCCACCAGCTACGCCACCAACAATGACAATCTTCATGACTAGCGCACCAGCTTTCCTGTATAGCTGCCTATGCCACCGATGTTTTTAACATTGGTGTAACCTGCCTGCTTGAGGTAGCTTACTGCCTGTCCGCTGCGGCCTCCGCTGAGACAATATACGAACAACGGAATGTCCTTTTTTGGGTATTTCTCAAGAACAAGACCAATGGTGCTCAGGGGAATATTGATAGCACCAGGGATGTGCCCCTGTTCATATTCTTCTTCATTGCGAACATCAATTAATACAGCGCCCTCAGTGGCGCGGCACTCTTCGACGTCCTTGTTGATGTTGGATCCGAATAGGCCAAACAATCCCATGAATGCCTCCTTTGCAAAAAACCGTGATAGAGAGAAGTATGACAAAAAATGCATCATGTCTGTGTCTAAATCATGCAATAATTTCTTCGGTCTGTCATACTGTCGATAGTGCTGAATGCCTCTTACAAAAAAGAGGCAGACATCTTCTCAACTAAGGAGGAGACCAGCTATGGGACTTTTTGACTTCATGCGCAAAGGAAAAGAGGAGAAAAAAGCTTTTCAGGAGGAGAATCTCAAGAGATTGGAAAGCGAATTTGATATGACCGCGGCCCTGGGAATGAAAGAATTTCCAGATGCCATGCAGTTCATCTATGATGAAGGACGCAAGTGCTTTGTTGTTGTTGAGGGTCCTGAAGATGATTTCAAGTCAAAGAATCCATACATCGTTGATTTCGATCAGGTGAAAGAAGCCTATGTGGAAGTTGATGAATATTGGACAGAAAAACCTGATAAATTCGCAATCAGAGAACCAATGCAGGAAAGCCTGAAAATGGAAGATTTCGACAAGGTGTTCTGGCGTTACAACATCATCGTGCATATCAAAACAACTCATCCGTATGCAAAACACATAGAGTGTCAGCTAAACCGTGAAACAATAATTACTAGAATATCAGGATTGAGGCTTATATCCAGAAGAGGCCTGGAGCTTAACGGAAAATACAAGGGCGAAGATATTAAAAAGCAGTCCGAGAGAATTGCAGAGTTTGCAGCGCATCAGCAGGAAGCTGTAGGCAAAGAAAAGATGCTTGATCTTGTGACGCATGATCGTCCTGACAGTTTGTTTGGCAGATTGGTCGAAAACTTCTTCGAGCAGGAGTTTGTGGACGCAATGAACTATGTCTCAAAGAACCTGGACATGGCCTATCAGATCTGCAAGGTGCTAGAAAAATAAGAACTCAATAGTATTGTTATTCTTCCCGACACTGGCGAACGCTACCTATCTATGCTTGGATAGGTAGCAAAAGCCAAGAGGTAAAAGCTAAGCAGTTTGCACTTGTTATGACGGAAGCGCTTTGGAAATATCGGTTCACGATGACTTTTTGGGAGACACTACGGCTGTTCCCGTTTTCGCTTCCTACGACAAAGGCACCTTTCAAGTTACTTTAAATATTAGATACCCTTCAGTAGTTGAAGAGAAATGGGTTGTGCGAAATGTTTTTCGGACGTTTAATAATGCTCATTTTGAGGTAGAAATCGAATCGTCTAGCAAGTCTCATTTTGTTAATCCTCAGGACGAAAAGGTTGAATTGCTCACTGCTATTGTTAACGAAGAGCTGGGGGTTTCGCTAAGGCCCTATGCTATGGGGGGGAGCAACTCATGCGCGCTATATTCCAGGCGCTCTTGGATTTGGTCCGGGAAGATTTGGATTAGGTCCTTTGCCGGAAGGTGTTGGCTCAGGCCATCAGGTTAACGAGGCTCAGGAAGTTGTTGGTCTAAAACAGGCTGTTGCTATTTACATTAGAGCAATATTGGCGCTTGATAAAAACGAAGAATCAGAATAACGGTGAAAATGATAGCTTCACTCAGCCGGCTATCAATTTTTGTGCGACTGTTGCGTTAAACAAAATTCGCGAAAATCCATGTTGTCAAAATGTTGTCACGGGCCGTTTTCCCTGTGACAAAAGATGAGTTTTTGAGCGGGTGGTTTGTGGGTGTTGTAATTCGCTTAAGCCTTTAAGTAAAACCGAAGGAGGGCGGGGTAGAGCTGACTCCACAAACCCTCCCCTAGCAGGCTACAGTCCCTTGAAATAATCCCTGATCTTAGCTGCCATAAGCTGACGACGCTTAGAGAGGAACTCCCTGTAGTCCTCGGCTCCCATGTCAAAGATATCTTCGGGAATGCAGTTTTCGGCCATGTTGGCATACAGATCATCAACCTTGGCGATGTCGCCGAAGTATGTAGAACCTGCGCTGCAGGCATCTAGCGCCTCGGTGAAGTAGTCTCCCGGCCTCCTATCGGCGATTTTGATGTTGATGCGCTTCTCGAGGTAAGCGTAGTTCGCGACCTGGTTGTAAAGGCCCTTCTGCGCGTCAAGCTCCTTCTTTAGGTAGTTCTTTGGGAAGATGTGATGAATGTCGCCGATGGTGGCAACGACATCGCTCACCTTGACGCCGTTCGTGAACAGTGTATTGTTCGCAGATCGTACCTGGGACGCCAGATACACAAGCCAAGCACCAGTACGGGTGCTGGTGGTGTTCAGCGCCTGAGGAAGGTTGACCTCCCAGAAAGTGTCGGAAAGCTGTGCCTGGGCAACTTCCTCGTAGAAAGAGAGGAATCCCTGTTCGGAGATGCGCCTGATGTCACGATCCATGACGGATTCTGAAGAACCAGAGTAGCGACCCGTCAGGACGGACATGACGTACCAGCGCTGCACCCAGCGCTTGACGTCGGTTGAAGGAATGGAAGGATCCTCGCGTAGCGTGAGATAGAGGTTGTACGCGAAGTTAATCGCGCCCTTCGAGTAAATGATCGATGGGCTCACGAAACCTGCCGAGCGCAACGCAAGAACGAAATCTTGGAAGTTGTTCTTGTCCATGAAGCGCAGGACGCCGTCATGGAGCTTGGCGAAGGATTCGTCGGCGATCTCAGCCTTGTAGTCGCGGGCCTCGAAGTCTCGTCCCGAGAGGAGTGCGACGAGGTCTGCGAGCTTGCCTCGACCGAACTTGTACATAAAGGCGACGCGCAGGACGTCGTTGTAATCGGGGTCGTAGATATCGTCCTTGTCGTCCTTCAACCACTCGGTCTTCGCAACGTACTCGCTCGCCATGTAGTCGGGGTCCTGCACGCTGATGGTTGACCAAAATTCCGGCTTTACCGCCAGGTGGCAGTAGTAGTCGATCGCCTTGCGCAGCATGTTTCCGCCGTGGGCCTCATCTGCGGCGATCTTGGACATAGCGAAGTCAGCCTGGGAGAGCACCGCTCCCTTCGAGTTGATGCGGATGAAGATGTCGGTGACCTCGTCAATCGTGCAGGATGCGTCGATCTCGATGACGCCGAGCTGGCGCATCGCGATGGATGTGAGCTCTTCGATGCTCGCGCTGACCTTGTCGGCATCGCAGCCCTCATTGGCCTTGATGTACTCCGTGATGAACTTGAACGTGCTGGCTCCGGGCTGGAAGAGCTCGGAGATATCGGATACCCATTTCGTGTCGCGCTCGATGATCGGAGTCAGGACCTCGAACGGGCTGTCCTCGCCGTCATAGAGGGGGTTGAATGCAATTTTGATAGGGCCGAGCTCGTAATCCTCGTTTAGAACCTGCTGTCCGGCAAGCGCGGCCATGATGGCGGTCACACGCTGCTGGCCGTCGATAAGCACTTTCTTTCCCTCGGCCGTTCCACCGCCCTTGACCTTGACGTCCGGGTTCTTCCAGGTAATGAGGTAGCCGGTTGGATATCCGCGGAAAAGGGAGTCCACGAGGTCGCGGACTTGGGTCTTCGACCAGACGAACGGACGCTGGATCTCCGGGATTGCGATGTCTCCGGCGTTGATGTAGCCCAGGACGGACTGGACTGAATATGTGGTTACGCTATAACAGTTTTTCATTCTTGCTCTCTATTTCCCTAATCCACTAAATCGCTCAAAGAACCCTTTCAAGCGTTCAAGCACTCGGGCCTTCATGTCTGCGTATGCGTTTGCCGGAGCGAATCGGCTCGGCTTCTTGGTCATCAGGTTTGCCACCTCGGTGCCGCTCTCGGGAACTCCTCCGTCAGCGAAGGCGTTGGCCATCAGCTCGCGTGTAGCAGCCTCGTCCAAGGCCTCCTCGGCGATGATCGCAGAGAGCTCGCGCTCCTTGGCTTCTGCCACGTACTTCTCCCAGTCGGCTGCGACGTCGTTGCTGGAGACAAGGCTGTCCATGAACGCATGGATGAGGTCGCGCTTGTTGCGCAGCTCGTAGCTGGCGGAGATGGCGCGTTCGATGTCACCAATGATTACCTTGTCGGTGCAGTTGGAGTCGTGGTACTTCTGCACCAGCATCAAGATGTAGTCGATGTTGATGTCGACCTGCTTCAGAAGCTCGATCTCGAAGACGAGATCGTCGTTGATGATGGTGGCGTCCTCCTTCTCCCCGCGCCATTTCTGGTACAAATCGGTGTAGACGCTGCGATAGTCCTGCTCGTCGCGCGGGCTCAGAGAATCGTCCTCGGCAAAGTCGTCGAAGGCGGTGAGGATGTTGCGCAGGCGCAAGATCACGCCGAACAGCCGGATGAACGCCTTCTGCTGTTCCTCGCCCATGATGACGGCACCGGAAAGAATCGCCTCAAGCGGGAACTGCTCTCGCAGCTGGTCCAGGCGGTCGTTGTACTCGGCAAGGTACTCAGCATAGGGCTTGAGCAGCACCACGCCGCCCGCCTCCTTGTCGCCGAACAGGCTGATGGCGTGGCTCACGCGGTCCTCCAGGTTGCGGAAGCACACGATGTTTCCGTAGGTCTTTACGGAGTTGAGGATGCGGTTGGTACGGCTGAAGGCCTGGATGAGGCCATGGTCTTTGAGGTCCTTGTCCACCCAGAGCGTGTTCAAGGTGGTAGCGTCGAAGCCGGTGAGGAACATGTTGACCACGATAGTCAAATCCACCTGGCGCTTCTTCATGCGGTCCGACAGGTCCTTGTAGTAGTTCTGAAAGCCCTGCGAGCTCGTGTCGAAACTGGTTGCGAACATGGCGTTGTAGTCGCCGATGGCGGCCTCCAGGAAGTCGCGGCTCGGGGTGTCCAGGCTGGCCACGTCGAAGCTCTCATCAGGAAGGCCGCAGCCATCGTCGGACTCGTTGGGGCCGAAGCTGTAGATGAGGGCAACCTTCAGCTTCTCGCCGGCGCGCTCGGCCTGGATGCGCTTGAAGGCAGAATAGTACACCTTCGCCATGTCGATGGAGGCTGTGGCGAAAATGGAGTTGAAGCCCATGACGCGCTGGCCCTTGAAGTCGTAGCTGCTCGTGCGCTTGGTCTTCTGAGCGTAGTGGTCAAGGATGTAGTTGGTAATCAGGTCCACGCGAGCAGCTGCCTTGTAGGCGCCCTCGCGGTAGATGTCGTAGACCTTCTGGTCTTCGTACTGGTCGCGCTCCCGGATGGTCTTGATGTAGTCCACCCTGAACGGCAGCACGTTTTCGTCGCGTATGGCGTCCACGATGGTGTAGGTGTGCAGCTTGTCGCCGAAGGCCTGCTCGGTGGTTCTCAAGTTTGCCACTTTGCCGCTGCTGGCGTTTTCCGCAAAGATCGGCGTGCCGGTGAAGCCGAACAGGTGGTAGTTCTTGAAGTGCCTGGTTATGGCCACGTGCATGTCGCCAAACTGGCTACGGTGGCACTCGTCGAAGATGATGACGCAGTGCTGCGCATAGACGTCGTGCTTATTGTTCTTCTTGATGAAGCAGGAGAGCTTCTGGATGGTGGTCACCAGGATGCGGCAGTCCGGGTCGGCAAGCTGCCTGGACAGTACGGCCGTGGACTCGCTGCCGTCCACAGCACCCTTTTCGAAGCGGTCGTACTCGCGCATGGTCTGGTAGTCCAGGTCCTTGCGGTCCACCACGAACATGACCTTGTCCACGCCTGCCATCTGGCTGGCGAGCTGTGCGGTCTTGAAGCTGGTGAGCGTCTTTCCCGATCCCGTGCTGTGCCAGATGTAGCCGCCGGCACGCAGGGTGCCCAGCATGGACTTGTCGTTTTCGCTGATGAGGATGCGGTTCAATATGCGCTCGGTGGCCACGATCTGGTACGGGCGCATGACTAGTAGCTTCTCGTCCACGTCGAAGACGCAGTACTTCGTGAGGATGTTCAGCAGCGCGTGCTTGGCGAAGAAGGTGGCGGTGAAGGGCACCAGGTCGAAGATGGGCATATTGTCAGCATCGGCCCACCAGCTGGTGAACTTGAAGCTGTTGGAAGTCTTCTTGCCGCGGGTCTTCTTGCCGGCTCGCTCCCCGATGGCGGAAAAGCGCGTGGTGTTGGAGTAGTACTTGGTGTGGGTTCCGTTGGAGATAACGAAGATCTGCACGTACTCGTACAGGCCGCAGCCGGACCAGAAGCTGTCGCGCTGGTAGCGCTCGATCTGGTTGAAGGCCTCCTGGATGGCAACGCCGCGGCGCTTGAGCTCGATGTGCACGAGCGGCAGGCCGTTCACCAGTACCGTCACGTCGTAGCGGTTCTCGTAGGTCCCTTCCTGGGTGTACTGGTTCATCACCTGCATGCGGTTGTTGTGCACGTTGCGCTTGTCGATGAGGGAGACGTTGCGCACGGATCCGTCATCCATCTGCAGGGCGTAGACGTGGTCGCGCTGGATGCGGCGGGTCTTCTCGACGATGCCGTCGTTGTCCGCGGCGATCCATCCCTTGAACAGGCGGGACCACTCCTTGTCGGAGAAGGAGATGCGGTTCAAGGCCTCGAGCTGCCTACGCAGGTTGGCAATAAGGTCACCTTCGCTGGAGATGACGAGTCTCTCGTAGCCCTGACGGCAGAGCTGCTTTATGAAAGCGTCCTCCAGTTGGGCTTCTGACTGATACGATGTTGAGCGTTTCTGCTGCTTCGGCAGCGCGGAACAGACTGTCGCCTGACCGCCAAAAGCCATGACGTCAAAGTCGACGTTGCTAGGCAAATCATCCGCCAACGAGGCGGTATTCTGCGGCTCTGGAACCTTCGTATGTCCGTATTCGAATTCGCTCATGCTTTCTTCTCCTTGAAGGTCAGGAGCTTGTCGCGATAGTAGGCATACTGCTTGCGGCGCGCCTCGATTTCCGCGGGAAGACCCTGCGTGATATCTCCACAAAGTTTGTCGAAATTGTCGAGTATCTCCACAATGGAACGCTGCTCTTCCAGAGAAGGCAGAGGAATTTCGAGACTCTTGATTCGCGAAGCATTCAAATCTCCGCGAGCACCCTCTTTCTTTGAAAGAAGCTCCTCGTTTTGATTGCAGACGCAGTGGTAAACATACCTGTAGTCTGCAACAGCTTCATCAATTTCCATGTTCAGACAGTGTTGGTTTGTCGTTAGCGGAATCTTATTGATCGCGCATCGCCCAGCGGTTGCTCCAGAGATTGCGACAATCACGCAATTAGCAGGAATCCACTTTGCAGAAGAGCCCTTCAATCCGGCTTCAGAGATGAAGGAGTCGACCTCGAATATCTCATTGAACGCAACCTGCTGCGTTCGAAGCCAAGGAATAGTAGCGTTCTCGTAGTATTCAGGATTCTTTTTGTTGGGTGTCCCACCAGAGCAAACCGATTTGCAAATACTTCCAAGAGCAACCTTGTCGGCGCACCTGCCGAGGATATTGCTACGGTAGTAGGCATACTGCGCCTTGCGCGCCTCTAGCTCTGCTTCTAGCTCTGCTTCTAGCTCTGCTTCTAGCTCTGAAAAGGTATCGAGAATTCGCACTATCTCTTCTTGGACTTCTAGAGGAGGAACAGGGATTTGAATCTTATCTAACACTGTTCTCGTCAAAGCAGGGCGCGCTGCGTTTGATGTGTTTAACTTCTCAATATGCTCGGCAAGAATCACGTGAAAGAAGAATCTTGGCATTATTTGTGACTCGTCAATTTCTGTATAAAAAACCGTATCAACATTCCAAAACGGCCCATCAACATAGAACACGTTTGAAATTGACCCCTTACGCGGAAGCAAGACAGAAGGTTTATCGTATGCGGCAGTATCGACATAGGTCATCACGCCACCGCTTCCATATACAGGCACACTTCCTGCAGCAAGGTGTTTGTAGTCCTTACCTCCAACTATCTTGGCAATAGATCTTAGGGGCTTATATTCCACCCCATCAGGACAGAGCCGTTCGATTAGTCCTTCAATGCTATTCATTATTTGAGCCTTTCTCGAACGACCCTAGAAAGATTGAGGTTGCATATGTTATAGCCATCGCCGGATAAGAACGCATGCGCCATGGAAGGAATCCTGTTATTTGTCCCACGTTGTGCAGGTTTATCACTTCCACGGAATGCACTCCGTGGAAAATTACGTAATCAACCTCATCAGCGTATTCACCAAGCCAGTTAAGATTCTCTTTATCCCTGCTCAAGCGATATAATCCGTTATCTCTTCCATTAGAATACTCGGCAGTAAAATCACCCATACAGAGACCTTCGTACCTCAAATCAGAATCTGGACTAAAAAAGCAGTGAAGGTCGGTTTCTGGATATTCGACTACGAAAATCCTTGTCAGATATTCATTTTTAGATCGACGTAAGCTATTCAGATGACTCCCGAAGTTTTCCCTCAGAGATCGGGAAAGATGTTCGTAGCTATGCTGGGGATGAACTTGGGTGTAAACGCGAGTCTGGCCGTTTTTGGCCAATGCCGTCCTTTCATCATCATTGGCAATTGTCCTCTGAAGGTCGCCATCTTGCTTTGATTGAAGCGGTCCGCATTTCTTTCCTTGCTCAGAAGACGAAATAGCAAATAGCTCAATGCAGCAAGCCTCAGCAGAGAAATCAGGAAAAGTGGTTTCTTGATTCTGTTCAGCCGAAAGAAGAGCCGCCTTGATGGATTCAACATCATCTTGAGAGCAGGCAAAATAATGCTTCAGATTGTATCCTTCGCATAAAAGCTGTTTAAGATGGTTGAGGATAGCTAGCTCGTGAGCTGCCTGCGTTTCTTTATTTCCCATTTTGACTAGCCTTCCAAGTTGGCCACGATGGCGTCAATTTTTTCGCGCAGTTCCTGCTCACGCGCTACGATGCGTTTGATTTCTGCATTGAGCTCGGCGATATCGATTTCCTCGCGTTCGTCCTTCTTCTCGACGTAAGAGCTAACGGACAGGTTGGCGTCGTTTGTCAAGATCTCGTCATTGGAAACCAGCTTGGAGAAGTGATCCTCCTCTGCGCGCGCAGCGATTGCGTCCATGATGCGGTCGATGTTAGCGGGCATCAGCTTGTTCTTGGAGTCGCGGCGCTCGAACTGCTCGCTGGCGTCGATGAACAGCACATTGCTTGCGTTCTTGTTCTTCTTAAGCACGATGATGCAAGTAGCAATGGTGGTACCAAAGAACAGGTCAGCCGGAAGCTGGATGACCGCCTCGACAAAGTTGTTGCGCACCATATAATCGCGGATCTTACCCTCGGCACCTCCACGGTAGAGCACGCCGGGGAACTCGACGATGGCGGCTGTGCCCTCAGTGCTAAGCCAGCTCAGCATGTGCATGGTGAAGGCTAGGTCCGCCTTGCTGGCGGGCGCCAAAACTCCTGCGGGACTGAAGCGAGCGTCGTTGATGTTGAGGGGGTTGCCCTTGCCTTCCCACTTGATGGAGTAGGGCGGATTCGAAACAATGGCATCAAATGGCTCATCGTCCCAATGGGCGGGCTCCTTGAGTGTATCGCCCAACGCAATATCGAACTTATCGAAGTTCACGTCGTGCAGGAACATATTGATGCGGGCAAGGTTGTAGGTGGTCAGGTTGATCTCCTGGCCAAAGTATCCGCCGCGCACGTTTTCCTTGCCCAGGATCTTTGCAAACTTCAACAGCAGGCCACCGCTGCCGCAGCAAGGGTCGTATACCTTGTTCACGCTCTTGCGATCGCCGATGGCAATACGCGCCAAAAGCTCGCCCACCTCCTGCGGGGTGAAGAACTCGCCACCGGACTTGCCGGCGTTGGAGGCGTACATGGTCATGAGGAACTCGTAGGCGTCGCCGAAGGCGTCGATGGAGTTGTCCTGGAAGGCACCGCCGAAGTCCAGCGAGCCGATCTTGGAGATGAGCTTCACCAGCTTCTTGTTGCGCTCGATGACCGAGTTGCCTAGCTTGGCGCTGTTGACGTCCATGTCGTCGAACAGGCCCTTGAGGTCGCCCTCAGACTCCGTGCCAACAGCAGAACCCTCGATATTCTTAAATACCTGGGTCAGCAGCTCGTTGAGGTCCTGCCCATCCTCGGTCAGGCGCATGCCGTCCTTGTCCACGCGCTTGAGGATGTTGCAGAATAGCTCGCTGGGAAGGATGAAGAAACCTTTCTCCTTGACGGTCTCCTCGCGACCCCACTCGGCTTGGTCGTCAGGCATGGAAGCGTAGTCGAAGGAGGGGTCACCTTCCTGCTCGGCAAGGTAGGCGCAAAGGTTCTCGCTCACGAAGCGGTAGAAGAGCGTGCATAGGATGTATTGCTTGAAGTCCCAACCGTCCACGCTGCCGCGCAAGTCGTCGGCGATGGACCAGATTGTTTTGTGCAGCTCGGCGCGCTGCTGTTCCTTAGTGGTGTCAGCCATGCTAGCCCCTCTCGATATTCGAAAGCTCGTCAATCATGCACTTGCGGATCAACGTGCTGAAGCTCATTCCACGAAGCTCTGCGGCTTCTTTAGCGCTATCCCGAAGATTCTTCGGGATGCGGATGGTGATGGCGGTCATCTCGCCATCAACCAGATATTGCTGGATGTCGGTCGCGTCGGCGCCGCTCTTGATCAGTTCCTTGTAGCTCATCGCTATTCCTTACGTTTCGTTTGCGGAATGCAATACAAATGAAAGTATATCATCGAGCAGGAAAAGTCCTTAGCCATCAGCTAATATACGCCCATTTGTATCGTAAATAGTTGCAGGTGGTTTGCGTGTCCCGCGTATTGGACAGCGGAGGGGGAGCAGGTCCGCCTGACACGTCGGATTAGCGGGGCGGTGGGCGTGAAGCCGAGTCCTCGCCATGCGGGCAATCAGTCTGACTTCCTCGAGCCCATGGACAACGACCCCGAAGACGCAATATCACCGCATGCATCAACCAGAACCCGCGAGCACTTCGAGCGTCTCTTTCAGGAAGCCGAAGTCATCCTGAAGTAGTGATTTATAGACCTCAGCAGCACGCCAGCCGCTGGGGTCTTCTCATTTGCTACGAAGTTGCCACGCGAAAAATACATCCCCTATCAGGAACAAATCGGAAATATAATTAGCATCGTTCCAAGGAAGGGGGAGAGATGGCGAAAGAGAATCCCAGCAATATTATCAGGAAGTCCGCCTCAAGAGCCGCTGAAAAAACGAAAGAGATTAGCGGTCGCGCCGTTGAGTTGGCTTCCAACACCGCGCACAACGTCGCGGAAGGCGCATCCGGCGAGCTAATGAAGGCTAAGAAGAGGTACTACAACCCGATCAGCCGCACAGATTTTGAAGCCCCTAACTTCCAAATGCCCAAGCTGATCACCATTGTAGACAACGGCTCAAGGGAAAGCGTTGATGTTATGGAGGGAGCTATCGGCTGGATTAGCAGGGCCGCTGGCGTAACCGTTCTCCACCTCTACGAAAGAGAAGTGGAACGAAGCGGCATTCAGTTCTACCCTCATGCCGAAAGCTGGTCGATTTACTATGTAGACAAGTTCGGAACGCGCTACGTCAACATAGACAAGTTCTTTGACACCATGCAAGATGAAAGACGCGCAGAGTTGTTCGAGATTGCTTACTCGCTCGGCGCTAAGAAGTGCACCATCGAGACCTATGAATATGCAAAGAAGGTTAAGGTCGGCAAAGGCGGACTCGCCCGTAAGGCCAAGGCGGAAGCCAAGGAGGTAGACATCAACTGCTCCGAGACTGGAGAGATGAGTGCCGAGGCCCTAAAGGTCGTTGAGAAGAAGGCTGTAGTTTCCCAGTCGTTCAAGGGCAGTAGTACGCCTGTCGAACCGAAGCTGAAGTGGTATGCGGAAAGCGCAGAGATCACGCAGCTCGTACGTGCAAGGTGTGACGAAGAGAGCGACAACAAGATTCATGAGTATCACAGGGTGATCAAGAACAGCTCAAATGCCAGCATGACCGCAAACGCAGCAGCAAAGGTGAACGCTGTACTCGAAAAGCTTGATGCCGAAGCTAACGTAGACATCAAGGGAGAATTCAAAAACGAGCAACGTCAGTTCTTTAAGATTGACATCGAGTTCTAGCCCATGTCCCTCCCAATCGGGAGGGGCGTTTTCATACCACTTCGCAGTCAGATAACCCGCCTGTCCCTCGATGTCAATCCTCATGCAATTGCTCGAGATCCTGCTTCTGGAGTACGTCGTTTCGTTGCCGCCTACAAGGCATGAGCAGTTGTGGAACGTCACATACTTGTCGCTCAGCGTAAGCAGTATCCAATCGGCATCAATCAGGATCCGCTCAAGCGACGTACAAGCGCCGAATGTCATCTTTAGATTCAACCGTTCTCCAGGCCCCATGCCACGGAAATCCAGCGAAACGAGCGTAGAGCACGAGCAGAGCACGTACTCCATTTGCGTGATTCCGTGCAGGTGCCCCAAGCCAGAAACGCTTACCAGATTCGTAGCCGTATAGAACCAACATGTAGAATTTGATACGGTTACGGAGCAAAACAAAGGCTAGGTAGAAATATGAAACTACCTAGCATTTTATGTATCTGAACTGCAGTTTTCCTTCGGATTGTACCTGCTTAACGCAAGCTGGATGAACTAAATCACGCTCTAGAAAACCTCAATTCACTGGAGATAACTAATACACTTTTTATGGTGTATTATTCCCACTCAATAGTAAAAAACTCTCTCCAGTTTGCTCCAGTTTATCGCAGTTTGTTCTAGATGATCCTATTTACGCTCAGTCTCAAAAATTGACGTTTGGCTGTGGTCAAATTTGGGTCACGGTTTTTTGGGTCAACCGAGACATTTTTGTGAGTCACTGTGAGTCACGAGTTTAAATTCAAAAAGAAATAAGCTGTGAGAGGCTGGGCCGCTGGCGCATACAGCATCAGCGGCCCAACACCGAAAAATCACACGCCTCTGCTAAAAGAGGAATTCGGGATTCACCTCAAAACTGACGCCAGCGGCCGTAAGGTCTTCAAGGCACTTCTTGACTACAGGAGCCTTTCCTTCGATTAGCTTTGAGCCTGGAGTTTCGAGAAGGCGCTTTGCGGAGATGAAGTTTCCTCCAGTGATACGCGCTACAGCCTTGAGGGCCTCTTTGCTTGGGTTCTTGTTGAATCCTACATGAACGAGGTAAATCGTCTCGTCCTCGTAGATCGGATCGATGTGACTGGTTGCGATTGACCAACCGCACTCTGCGCATTCGATAACGAGGCTCGATCCCTCGATTTTAGAAATGGTCGAAGCGTTGCATTCAGGACAGTTCATCGTTTGTTACCTCCTGGGGTGTATTTTACAAATCTTCCGGGTCTACTGAGATCTGGCCGTGGATTTCCAAAGCGGTCTTTTGTTAAACTGGTTGGGGCGATAACATGGCGCCCATTCCCATATGCCCATAGTTTATCGCTAGGTGCATACACTGTTACGCCGAGCTTATTGGCGAGATTCTGTGCGAAGCCTGCGCTGTCTGATCCCGTGCTGCAAGACAGAAGCCTGATGCTTTGGCCGTTGTAGCCTGAAAGCCTCTTGATCATATTTGCCGCCGTGCGCGAATTTACCTGAATCTTTTGCCCATTGTGTTCGATTTCGATAGTGTGGGCTGTTCCATGAGCGATGATGTCGAATTTTCCGCCAGGGTCGACATCATTGCGGTTTCTGATGTTTTTCAGAAACCGTTCTGAGCTGCCCATAAAGCTTGCATCTCCGGCAAAAGCACTTCCCAAGGTTGCGCCAAAGCCGCCATGATATCCGCCGCCCATTAGCGGCTCCTCTTGCGTGATTGGGAAAACGTGCTCTCAAACGAAATAGTCGCTATACCGGCACCTTGGAGCTTCCTTAGAATCGAATCGGGGGTGGAGCCATAGAAAACAATTGCGCATGGTTTAATCCGGTTTGAAACATAGTCGAGGCCATCAGTGAAGTGCCTTCGATCCTCCACATTCTTGATATTCCCATAGCTTCCAACCGCGATGACCGAGCGCTTGCTGATTCCGAGGCAGCAAGCCTCCCAGGTTCGCCTATCTCCAAAACGCAGGTTCGGGATGACAGTGACGCCTCTGGATTGGAGCGCGTGGGCTATTGCGCGAGATCTGTAGATGTTCCAGAATTGCATCACGAGAGGCATGTCTCTGTATACGCTGAAGTCAGGTGCAATAACGCCTTCGAATCCAGAGAGTATTTCCAGATAACGCTTCGGGTTGTTCCAAACCCTTTCGAACTTCACATCGTCCTCGTAGAAATGCACCCACAAATCTCTGTTTTTTGCTGAAATCGCTTGAGAGAAAGGAGCGATTTTTTTAGGCACGACTGTTGTCGGGTGGATAACTGGAATCTCAAGATCGCCCGCGAACGAGGCATCGTTGACAAGATAGGACCTAAATACATCGACGCATCCAGGCCTCTTATGGTTTTGCTTGCTCATCTAGCAATCACCTCCTTCCCTGAAAGAGAGGAGGATACTGCCCGTGCCACAGCACAGGTCGCAGACGCTCTTGGGCGACAAGTTGCAGTTAATCATGGGTACACCATGCTTTCTCATCGAAAATTTGTTTATTTACGAAAGGATTTGATGAGCGGCATGGCAAAATACCATTGCTACGTGGTGTGCATTTGCATGCCGCCCACAGCCGCTGGAACGCCAATTCCGGCGGCTGTATTTTGTTAAGCACTCTCAAGGCAACCACCTCCCTTCAAAACACTCATTTCGATAACACGATATTCGTAGTCAAAACCAGGTTTCCTGCAATTGCGGCGGTTTCTTGCCCGCTCGAGTGCGATTCGCGCAGCCTCCTGGCTGATTCCAAAATAATCCTGGACTTCGCGAGGTGTTCTTAGCTGCTTATTAATTACGACGGGTATGGGCGCCAAAAGATAGGCCGCGAAATAATTGGCTTCGGTTTCGAAGGGCTCCTCATCGCTTGGATGCTCCAACCAGATGTGAGCGATTTCATGGGCGATGCTGTGCCTGAGCCTTCCTGCGTTTGCGTCCTGATTGAAACAGATAAACGTAGTGTCGACTTTATATTTGCCCTTGGAGATGGTGAATGCATCTTTGGAAAGGTCCCCAAAGACAGAACGCTTGGCAAGGGGGATTGACGAGTACGATCTCAAGCAGACGCCCATTTTTCCAGCAAGACAGAAAACGTCAAGCGGGAAGGTAGACATGCCGTAGGTCTCGAAAAGGTTGACGACCTCCTGATTTAACTCTTCATAGCGTGATGGCTTCAATAGCAAGCTTCTCTCCTAGTCTCCGATGAGAGCGTTGATGAGGAATTTCTTCTGCTCCTTTGTGATGCTTCCAGCATTTCTCGCAACAAGGCGGATGGCCTCATCGACATCATTCGATGTATCGATAGTATTGCCGAGCAGTTCGTCGGATGTGACGTCAAGAGCCTTCGCGATGGCGCTGAGGCTGATGGACTTTGGGTTGCGCGCTCCCGTAATATACCTGCTGATGGCAGCCTCAGTGAGCCCGCTTGCTTCTGCCAGTTGCTTCCTAGTCATGTTCCTAGACTCCAGGAGAATCTGGATCCTCTCTCCGACGTGCATAGTTCCTCCCTTTCCTTCTGGTAATTCCATTACCATTTGTATTCTACCGCAAGAATTTGCAATGCGTCAAGACAAATACCAAATGGTAAATTCAAGACAAGGACGACTCAGAGTTGGGGTGCTGTATAAAAAAGAAGCCCTTCCAATTCGGAAGGGCTTCCATGGCTTTTATGGCTTCTTTATTATGTGCGGTTTTACTCCCACTCATTCACGCTCGTATGTCATGGCGTCATTCCAGCCTATTCCAGTTGTGTCGTCGGCTTTAGGTGTCTTGCCACCGAATCTCGCCGCGTGTCTTCGTGTAGGCGTTTGGGACGAAACGCAGGACAACGCAGAAAACTTTTCGGCCACTGAATGCCTGCAGTTTCGTTTTTGTCCCAAGGACAAAAACAGGCAGAATTACAGGTTGCAGACATCCTGGTTGGGGGCGTGAATTCGCTATTTCGGCCCCTCTTCACCTATTTCGAGGAAGGAATCATAGCTAGCGGCTTTATTCCTGCGCGTTTCCGCAGTTCAGAAGCCGCATGCTGTGACCATGACTGGAAGAATCGTTGCTGCAGGCTTGGCATTGAATCAAGGTGCGCCTTATTTCAGATATTCCTCAAAGAACGCTTTCAACTTTTCAAACGGAATGATATCCAACTGATCGTAGAGGTCGGTGTGGCTGGCACCCGGGATAATGAGCAATTCCTTGTTGTCCCCGGTCAGCTTGCTGTACGCGGTTTCGCTGAAATAGCGGGAGTGCGCCTTCTCGCCGTGCACCAGCAATACGGCAGAGCGGATCTCGCCGGCGTACTGCAAGATCGGCATATTCAAAAACGACAGTGAGGACGTTACATTCCAGCCGCCGTTGGAGTTCAGACTGCGGGGATGGTAGCCTCGCGGAGTCTTGTAGTAGGCGTAATAATCTGCCACGAACTGCGGCGCGTCCTCCGGCAGCGGATCGACCACGCCGCCCCCAAGCGCGTAGCTGCCGTTTTTATAGTCCTCGGTGCGCTGTGCGTTCAGCGCTTTCCGTGTTTCGAAGCGCGCCTGCTCGGAATCCTCGGCGTCAAAATAGCCGTTGGCGGTCACACGGGTCATGTCGTACATGGTCATGGCGGCAGTAGCTTTGATGCGGGTGTCAATGGCTGCAGCATTGATTGCCATACCGCCCCAACCGCAGATGCCGATGATGCCGATGCGCTCCGGGTCAACGCTTTCCTGCACGGAGAGGAAGTCCACCGCTGCGCAGAAGTCCTCGGTGTTGATGTCCGGCGATGCTACATAGCGGGGCGTGCCGCCGCTCTCACCGGTATAGGACGGGTCGAAGGCAAGCGTGAAAAAGCCCAGCTCCGCCATCTTCTGCGCATAAAGGCCGGACGATTGCTCCTTCACCGCGCCAAACGGGCCGCTAACAGCGATGGCGGGCAGCTTACCTTCCACGTTCTTCGGCACGTACACGTCGGCCGCCAGCGTGATGCCATATCGGTTATGGAAGGTCGCCTTGCTGTGCTCGACCTTGTCGCTTTTGGGGAACACCTTGTCCCATTCCTGCGTCAGATTCAACTGCTCCATATTTAAGCCTCCTTGTTAGTCGCTTTAAAGTATTGCTCGTCGTCTACGGGCTCCAACCACTCGTTGGAGGTCTCCTCACCTGGAACTTCCACCGCGAGATGGGAGAACCAACTGTCAGGCGCCGCACCGTGCCAGTGCTTTACGCCCGCGGGAATATTCACTACATCGCCAGGGCACAGTTCTTGTGCCGGTTTACCCCATTCCTGGTAAAGCCCTCGACCAGCCACGCAGACGAGGATCTGTCCGCCACCGCTTTTGGCGTGATGTGTGTGCCAGTTGTTGCGGCAGCCGGGCTCAAACGTAACGTTGTAAATGCCGACTTGCTCGGTGGAAAGGGGAGCGAGGTAGCTTTGCCCGATAAAGTACTTCGCGAATGCGTCGTTGGGAGCACCGATAGGAAAGGCCATCTCGTTTTGATGCTCAGCTCTTGCGTCGGTGGCATCGCCATCTGCCCAGACCTTCCTTCGCCATACGAAAGGCCGCCCACGCCTTAGGCCATCCCGCGTAGAACGCCGCATGTGTCAGGATTTCCGCTATCTCTGTCCTGGTCACACCGTTGCTCTTAGCGGACATCAGATGATATTGGAATGAAGAGTCCGTCAGTCCCTGCGCCATCAGGGCCACCACCGTCACCACGCTGCGGTCGTGCAAAGAGAGCTTGCCCTCTCGGCTCCACACCTCGCCGAACAGTACGTCATCATTTAACTGTGCGAATTTGGGGGCGAAGTCCCCCAGGGCATCCCTGCCTGCTGTTTGTTTAATTGCCATGATCGATTTCCTCCTGTCGATGGTTTTGGGTGCAAAACTGCTTCCGCGAAGCTAAGCAGCGCCTAGATTCCCATGCCCATTCGTTGCGCCTGCTCCAGAGCAGGATGCCCCGTGATTTCGCCCACGCCATTCACGCCGCCAGCGAATACCGTTCCGGCAAGCGTGCAGCGAGGGAAGCAATCAACCCAGCCCTGTACCGCCTTTTTCGTGCCGTCGAAGGTCGAGCGCTCATCCTCCGCCGCCGTTGCCAACAGATAAGCCTCGGTGAATGCGTAATCGGAGCCGAAAAGCGGGTTAGCACGGTCAAGCATGGTCTTGAGCTGGCCGCAGACGCTGTAGTAGTAGACGGGCGTTGCGAACACCAACACATCCGCATCGTGCATCTTGGCGGCAATTTCCACGGCATCGTCCTGGATGACGCAGTGCCCCAGCTTTAAGCAGGCAAGGCAGCCCCTGCAGAAGCCGAGCTGCTTTTCGCGCAGGTGCACGGTCTCCACGCTGTGACCCGCTTCTTGCGCTCCTTTGGCGAATGCGTCCGCCAACGTCTCGGAATTACCATTCTTTCGAGGACTTGAAGAAACTATCAAAACCGTTTTACTCATTACGGAATACCCCTTGAACTCGCGATTTCTATTGTCGATAATAAAGGTAATACCTAAACCTAACTTTAGGTCAAGGAATGAATTCGAGATTAATTCGGAGGAGCCATGTATACAATCGGACAGGTGGCGGAGATGTTCGGCTTGCCCGTTTCCACGCTGCGGTATTACGACAAGCAGGGATTGTTCCCGGGATTGGAGCGGACATCCGGTATTCGCCGTTTCGGCGATACGGAACTCGAGGCGCTTCGAGTCATCGAATGCCTGAAGGAGGCGGGAATGGAGATCAAGGACATCCGTCTGTTCATGGAATGGTGCGCGGAGGGTCCATCAACTTACCCCAAACGCAAGGCCATGTTCGAGGAGCGGAAGGCCCATATGGAGTCGGAAATCGAGAACATGAACCGCGCGCTGGACATGTTGAAGTTCAAATGCTGGTACTACGAGCAGGCGATTCAAGATGGCAGTGAGGATAGGGTAAAGGCGCTGATTCCCGACGATTTGCCAGAAGAAATCAAAGGCGCCTACGAAAACGCGCACGCTCGATAAAGCTGTTCGCTATCCATGGGGCTTTGGCAAGGAGCTCTTTTTGGGCAGAACGAAAAACAAAGCCTCCGAACCAGAGGGTCCGGAAGCTGTTATTCCCGTTATTTCGCTGGTGGCTTTGTCTTCGACCGCCGCCATAGCGCGTAAAAGCTTCCCAGCTCGCCGTGAAGCAGCTCAATGTGTACGTCGAAGGCGTCTTCGACTGCCGCAAGCACTTTGGCCTCTTGCGGCGCTCCTTGGACTAGTAGCTTGCCATCACGCATGACGCATACCTCGTCGGAGTACCTAAGCGCCAAATCGATGTCATGGATCACCGCGACAACGGTTTTGCCATGCTCCTCCTTGAGCAAACGCATCAGCTCCATTACCTCGTAGCACGCGGACACGTCGAGAAACGAGGTCGGCTCGTCGAAGAGCACAACGGGCGTGTCTTGCGCCAGGACCATGGCGATGAAGGCGCGTTGCCGCTGGCCGCCGGAAAGCTCAGCTACCGGGCGCTCGGCAAGGTCTGCCAGCCTGCACGCCTCAAGTGCCCGCTCCACTGCTTCGTAATCGGCAGTTTCCATCGTTGCGAGTATCCCATGATGCGGGTACCTACCACAGGCCACCAATCGCCGCACGCTCATGGGCGGTGCGGCGTGCTCCTGCGTCAGCAAACTTAACAGACGCGCGCGCTCTTTGGAGGAAAGCGCGCTGACATCGCGCCCCATCACGCTGATGCTGCCTTTCCAGGGCTTGCAGATGCCGCTTGCAAGCTTAAGCAGCGATGACTTGCCGCAGCCGTTGGGGCCGATGATGCTCGTTACCTTGCCTTCAGCGAGTTCGAGGGTCAGCTCGCTGAACAAGGCACGCTCGCCGTAGCCAAAGGACACGTTGCTCAGCTGTACGTTAGCCATTGAGGCCTCTCTTCCCGCATCGCAAGATCAGGTAGACGAAGAATGGCCCGCCTAGTAGCGACAAGACAATGCCGACGGGAATCTCATATGGGGAGAACATCGTTCGGGCGAGCAGATCGCACAGGCACACCAGCAGCCCGCCCAGCAGCGGCGCCATCGCAAGGACGCGGCGGTTGTCGTGGCCCACCAGCGTGCGGACCGCGTGCGGGACGATGAGCCCCACGAATCCAATGAGACCTGCAAAGCTCACTGCGCAACCCGCGAGTGCGGCGGCAGACACCAGCGCGACAAGGCGCGTGCGTCGGACGTTGAGGCCCAGAGAGTGTGCCTGATGCTCTCCCAGTGAGAGCAGGTTGAGCTGCGTGCCCTGCAACAGGCCGAGCACCAGCACCGCGCAGATCGCGCAGCTGGGGACTATAAGCTCGTTCAGTTTGACGCCGGACAGGCCGCCGATTAAGAATCCGGAGGCTCCCACGTAGGCGTCCGGATTCACGATGAGGATCGTGTTCATGCCTGCAGTGAAGATTGACGTGAATGCCATGCCAGCGAGCACGACGGTGAGGCGTGACGAGCTCCCAAGGCCCGCTACGGCAAAGATGAGCCCCGCTACGCACAGCGCGCCGAGGAAGGCCGCTACGGGAGCGAGCCCAAAGGCGTTGGGGAACGTGCACGCCGCCAGCAGCACGAAGAAACCCGAGCCCGCGTTCACGCCGATTACGTTCGGGCTTGCCAGGGGGTTGTCGAGCGCAGCTTGAATGAGCGCACCTGCCTGCGCGAGCGCGGCGCCGGCAAGAAGCGCGGCGAGCACGCGCGGCAGGCGGATGTTCCAGATGACGTTTGCCGCTGTCTGCTCAGCATCCGCGCCAAAGGCGAGCGCGAGCACGTCATCTATGCCGACGGAGGTCGAGCCGATAACGATGCCGAGCACCGCGGTGAATCCCAGCAACACCGCTGCGGCAACCATTGCCACCGCGAATCGTCTGTTTGCCTGCAAAGCGTGCCTGCGCTCCCCGTGTAAGCTTGTTATCTGTATCTCCTTCAAGATCAGGTGCTACTTCTGCTCGTGTTGGTCCTCGTAGAGGGCTTCATACAGCTCCTCGTACGCGTCATCCCAGTTGTTGTTGGGTTTGTAGAGGAACAGCTTGGGATCGAGCGTGATGACGCGACCCTCCTTGACGGCGGTGAGCTCCTTCCAAGCCGGGTTAGCCGTGGTCTGGTCCTTGAGGGCCTTTTGCGCTGCCTCGTCGGAGTCACCCATCGGCAGCAGGAAGATGAAATCGGGGTCGGCCTTGACCAGGGACTCCAGGCTGTAGTCGGACAGCAGGCTCTTGTCGGCGTCGGTGATGTTGCTCGCGCCCAGCTCGGCGAGCATGGTGCCCGTCTGCGTCGAGGACGCCTGGACGCGCGTGCCGCCGGAGTACGTGGTCAGCACTGCGACGCTGCCCGCGCTCTTGCCTTCGGCCTTCTTCTTGATGGCGTCGATGTCCTCGGCAACTTCCGTGCCGTTGTCCTTGTACGCCTCGGCATCGCCGGTGATGTCGCAGCAGGTCTTGAGCATGCGCAGGTAGTCGTCGAAGGTGGTAACGTTGAAGTACGCCACGGGGATGCCCGCTGCCTGCAGTGCGTCCTTGAGGTCAGTCTGGGCGACGCCGCCGCCGCGACCGGAGCTTGCGCCGGTCAAGATCACGAAGTCCGGGTTGAGCGCGATGATGGACTCCGCATTGAGGGAGGAGAAGTCGCCGACCTTCTCCGCCTTTGACTCGATGTGGTAATCGGAAAACGCATCGCTGGACGCGCCGACGAGGGTGCCGCCCGCCAGCTCCCAGATGTTCGCGAAGCTGCCCATGCCCGCGACGACGCGCTCATGCGTGCTCACGGTCACCTGGTTGCCCAAATCGTCCGTAAAGGTGTAGCCGGCCTGCTGGCTCGTCGCGCCCTGCTGTGCGCCGTCGTTGCCGGAGTTGCTGCCAGAGCAGCCGATCATCGCGCTGCCGCTTGCCGCCAGCGCCAGGGCGCACGCACACGCGCATGCCTTCGTTGCAATCCTCTTCATGTGGTTCTCCTCATCTGATGTGGGCGGCCGATCATGCGGCCGTCGCATCCGTCGCATTTGCTGTCAGCCCCTGCCCCTGT